>Ga0209189_1000865_pt1 | contig 23602 bp, 15 predicted proteins | sample C_130820_EF_Meta_FD_187308 | JGI IMG/M metagenome (GOLD analysis project Ga0209189, IMG submission 187308) | Freshwater microbial communities from Lake Croche, Canada to study carbon cycling - C_130820_EF_MetaG (SPAdes) (version 3) | ecosystem: Environmental > Aquatic > Freshwater > Lake... | reverse complement strand
GCTCAAATCAAAATCAATCTCAGCAAAATACTTGTCATGAAACTGGCTATTCTGTGTGGTATCCGTAAGATGTGTCAAAATTCCGGCAATTTCCTCACCCTTTGGCGTATCACTAATTTTATCTAATTCGTCAAAGTAAATGACTGGATTCATACACTTGCTATCAATGAGAATCTGGACGATTTTTCCCCAAACACTCCCTTCATAAGTGTAGGAATGACCTTCTAGGAAACTACTATCTGTAGCACCACCAAGGGCAATAAAAGCAAATGGGCGATTCAAAATCTTACTGATTCCCTCCTTCACCAGCGTCGTTTTGCCTGTACCCATTGGACCTTTAATAGCGATTGCCGTTCCAATGGATTCAGGATTTGTAATCAACTGACCCAACATTTGCATGATTTGAATTTTGGCGTCATTAAGCCCATAAACCGCATCATTCAGTGTTTGTTGCGCTTTTTCCATAAAATCGTGACATACTTCTACGCCATCGCTAATATTAACAGGTAGGCGCTCAATCTTGTTGAATGGAATGCGCATAAAAGTGTCCACCCAATTCTTCATCTTGAAATATTCTCCAGAACCGGGTTCCATATAACGCAAAGAACTAATCTTCTTCATAGCGGCTGCCTTGAAGATATGTGGAATATTGGCTTCCAATAGCGTAATCCTATAAGGAGTTTCTACGCGAATAATCTTATTGACCTCCTTAACCTCCTTGATAATCTTCTTTTGCTCATCAATAGCCAATGTGCCGAAAAACTCGGAGTCGTTCATATTACTCTTATCACGAATAACCCGCTTGAAGATGCGAGTATTTCGCTCCTTGGTCTTCTCCACTTTTCTCTCCTGCTTTTTCTTCGAAGTCTTTATCTTAGACTCACACATTTGAATACATTCATTCACCATCTTGTTACTTTTACCAGCCGTTTTGTTCTTTTCATAAGTCTCTTTTAACTGTTTGAGAAACTCTTCTGGGTCCTCTTCTTCATCAGGTTCTTTCTCCTTTTTTTCTTTATCTTTCTCTTTCTTCTCCTTTTCCCTTTCCTTAAGTCTTACAGACCTCTTATTCTTTTTACTAACTACTTCCTGTTCTTCTTCCTCCTCATCTGTTTCTTCATCTTCATCTTCATCTTCATCTTCATCATCGCTCGTTGAAACACTATCATCTTCATTTTCGGTTTCTTCATCTTCATCAACCCATTCACTATCATCATCCTCCCACTCATCCTCCTCTTCTCCGTTGCCAATCGTAAAGATAATATTAAACTTATTTGAACCGGTGACTTCCTCATCAAGGTCTTCCTCTTCATCTGCGTCATCATCTTCTTCCTCTTCTGACTCTTCTATCACTTGTTTCTTATTCTTACCCTTACCCTTACTCTTATTCTTATTCTTACTAGTAACAATATTCTCTTCCTCCTCTTCATCTGATTCTTCTTCCATGACTTTCTTCAACTTTTTCTTAAGCCTATCACCAGCTGCAATCTTATCGCTTAGATTCTTCGAGGGAAATATTTTTTGAAGAAATTTGCGATACTCATGAGTATCCATCTCGCCTTCTTGGTCGTCCTCCTCTTCCTCGTCATAAGAAGAGTCATCATCGTCATCAGAAGACTCAGCCTTCTTCTTTCGATTCTTCAACTCTTCCTGTTTCTTGGAAACAGACTTCTTTTTATCCATCTTACTCTTCTTCATTTGAGGTGAATCCTTGGGCATCTTGTATAGAATACTATCTCACTATGATTTTAAATCCTATTCAATTTTATTTTATATCAATAAAACCCATTGATTTATTTCTATATGACACCATAATACAGGATATACCCTAAATAAAACTCAAAAAAGTTTTTAGAGCATACATCTAATATATTATAACAAATATTTTTTATAAAGTAAGGCAAGAACGCCGATACACCATAGAGAGACCATATAGTTACTAATACCCAAAATAACGTTCTCCCTTTTTCCGTATAAATGGCATACTGATAATAAATGATTGCAAAATACATGAGAAAGGGTATAAATCCTGCTATAATAGCCAATGGAGCCCATATTAGCTTTCTCTCTGAAATATACCCGAGGAGTAACATTGTGGCATTTAGAAGAATGATTCCGGTCAATATATAACGCTGTTCGTAAATAATAGATAAGCTGGTTTGCTTATAAGGAGTGGCCAATTCCCTATTGTTTATAAAACAAAGAAAGATGACAAATATAACGAGCATTGTTGGTGTGGTAATGAACCAGTCATAATAGCGATATACCGTGATATCTTTTATTACTTTATAGCGACTTACTAGCCATAAGTAAAATGTGCCTTCAACAATTTGAACGAATAGTCCTCCAGCAAGTAACTCTAATAATATGCGTAATTCTTCTTTCTTTTCCGGAGATACATGATCTATAAGAACACCGATATTAAAAATACCTGCTATTATTTGAACTAACAATGATAGGTAAATAGTAAATGTAAAGATGGAAAAGAGGATTGTATTTTTTTTCATAATAAGATGGAGTCTATACTCTCTCTATAGAGTTAATTATTTTCTAAAGCATTTATTAAAGTTAGTTTGTAATTACTTGTTACTCAATAATTACAAAATTTATTTTCTAGATTTCTTTGATTTCTTAGATTTCTTTGATTTCTTTGATTTCTTTGATTTCTTTGATTTCTTAGATTTCTTAGATTTTCTTTTCCCTCCACTAAGCCCATATTCAACGTTAGTAAAATTTATACCAGCTGTATATTCTTTTCCGTTTATTTTAATATATACTATTCTTCCTGATTTACCATTTACTTGTGTCTCTTTAATACCTATATTAGTAATTATTCCGTCAGCTACCGTTTCATTTATTGTCCCGCTAGAAGGAAGGTGCAATGTTAGGATAGCCCTTTTATTAAAAATCTCGTCACGACGAATACTATCGGATATAATTTTTTCTGCAAACTCAAGCGCATGCATTCTATATAAAATATAAGAAGAAATAAAACAACATAGTTAAAAAATTTCTCCCTAAAAGAATTCAAAATAAAATTGATTTAAAAAATAAAAACCATATAAATAGTATACTCCTATACTAAGGAAGGATGTCTCGAACAGCACAAGAATTAAATCCTTCAAAGATCGTCGGTGTCCAATTTAGTATTCTATCTCCGGAAGAAATACGAAAGGGTTCCGTGGCCGAAATCACAACGAGGGATACTTATGTAAATGGAAAACCTATTATTGGTGGTCTCTTTGATCCGCGCATGGGTGTCTTAGAGCCTGGTCTTATCTGTCCTACAGATGGGCTAGACTATATGCAGACACCTGGATACTTTGGTCATATTGAATTAGCGCGTCCTGTGTTTTACATTCAATATTTAGGAACTCTTATGAAAGTATTGCGATGCGTTTGTTTCAAGTGTAGCAAGCTATTAGTTAGCAAAGAAAAGTATAGTCAAGCGTTGAAACTTGTCGGTGACGCTAGATGGAAATATGTGTTCTCATTGGCTAGTAAAATCAAGCGCTGTGGTGAGGACACTGAAGATGGATGTGGTTGTCTTCAGCCTAAGACGATTAAGAAAGAAGGCTTAGCCACTATATTTGCCAGTTGGGAAGAATCAAGCGACATTACTGTCAAGTTGACACCCGAGATGGTTATTAAAATTTGTAAGCGCATTTCTGACGAAGATGTGTCTTTTATGGGGTTCAGTCCTATCTGGTCTCGCCCCGATTGGATGGTGTGTCAAACTATGGCTGTCCCGCCTCCTGCGGTTCGCCCCTCGGTGAAACATGACGCGCAACAGCGTTCTGAGGACGATTTAAGTCATATCTTAGTGAATATTATCAAGACGAATAAGACGCTTCAGGAGAAAATTCAAAACAATGCTCCGGCGAATGTGATTGATGATTGGACGACTGTTCTACAATACTATCTAGCTACACTGGTGGATAATAAGATTCCTGGTGTGGCTTCAGTAGCACAGCGCTCAGGTCGTCCTCTAAAGTCGATTAAAGACCGCTTAAATGGAAAAGGTGGTCGCATGAGAGCGAACCTGATGGCAAAACGTGTCGACTTTAGCGCTCGTTCCGTTATCACTGCCGACCCGAATATTTCCATTAAGGAACTTGGTATTCCCATGAAGATTGCTAAGAATATTACGAAGCCGGTCATTGTGAATCGCATTAACCGCGCATTCTTGATGAAATTAGTTCAAAATGGCCCTGATGTCCATCCAGGAGCCAAGATTTTAGAGAGAAAGAATGGTGATTCCATTACTCTGCGCTATGTAGATAGAAAGTCGATTGTCTTGGAGGATGGTGACATTGTTCATCGTCACATGATGGACGGCGACCCCATTTTGTTTAACAGACAACCGACTCTTCACAGAATGTCGATGATGTGTCATATTGCTCGCATTATGTCGCGAGGAGATACCTTTAGAATGAATGTGGCGGACACAAAACCGTACAATGCTGATTTTGATGGCGATAAATCTTGTCGCCAACAGGGGACTGCCAAGTAAGTTGTAAACAAAACTTATTTGGGAAAACAGTGTAATGTTTACCTATTCGTTAAGAATAGATATAATCCTCTAGTTATACCACCTTTGGGAAAGGTGGAGCCAAATCTATTACAAAGTAGATTACCTATTTGGCTCCACCTTTCCCAAAGGTGGAATAGCAATGTGATCAAATTGCGGGAAACCCTTTAGAGCCTTCACTACCACTCACAAATGGAAACGTTTATGAGGAACTCGGTTAATAGCCGAACCCAATGGTAAAAATGTGAAGGATTAGGCAATCCGCAGCCAAGACCCTAACCTCGCTATGATAGAGAATGGGTAAGGTTCAGAGACTAGATGGTTACAGGTCTTAAATGATGGTCTAATCAACCTGATAAGGCTCAAGGTATAGTCCGTCCCTATAGGAAACTTTAGGGGATTCATGGAGATGAATTTACACATGCCTCAGGATACAGAATCCGATTCTGAGTTGAAAAATTTGGCAGCCGTGCCATATCAAATTATTAGTCCAGCCAACAATGCTTCTATCGTGGGCATTTACCAGGACTCCTTATTGGGAAGTTATCGTTTTACCAGGGAAAATATTAAGTTCAGCAAGAGAGACGCCATGAATCTCTTGATGATGTTTCCAAAGGTGAATGAAGAGCTGTTTTCCAAGGAGGGAAGAATATCCAATTTTGAAATTATGTCGCAAATCTTGCCCCCGATTAGTTTGAAATATAAGACAAAGCATTTCAAGGAGGATAAAGATGATATGTCAACCTCGAATAATGTCTTGGAGATTAAGAATGGCAAGTATATTCGTGGACAAATGGAAAAGGGTGTTCTTGGTTCAGGCACCAAGGGTCTTATCCACCGTGTTTGCAACGATTATGGTAATATGGCTTCGGCTGATTTTATCGACGACTTGCAAAACATTGTCACGGAATACATGAAGTCCAGTTCGTTTAGTGTTGGTATTAGTGATCTCATATCGGATGACAAGACCAACGATTCTATTATCAAGATTATTAGTGATAAGAAAAATGATGTGAAGAGTCTCATTGACCAGACCCAAATTGGTGTGTTTGAGAACAATACAGGCAAAACCAATGAGGAGGAATTTGAGACTCAGGTGAACAATATCCTGAATAAAGCATCAGCTGAAGCAGGCAAGGTTGGTCTCAGCAGTTTGAATAAAGATAATCGATTTGTTATCATGGTGAATGCGGGTTCAAAGGGTTCAGATTTGAACATCTCGCAGATGATTTCTTGTTTAGGACAACAGAATGTAGATGGTAAGCGCATTCCTTATGGTTTCGACCAGAGGACCTTGCCACACTTCAGTAAGTTCGACGACAGTCCAGGAGCCCGAGGATTTGTTGAAAGTTCTTATATCAATGGTCTTACACCACAGGAACTCTTCTTCCACGCCATGGGTGGTCGCGTGGGTCTCATTGATACTGCCGTTAAGACATCGACCACTGGTTATATCCAGAGACGATTGATTAAGGGTATGGAGGATATCATGGTGGGTTATGACATGGTCTTGAGAACGAACAAAGGAAAGATTGTTCAATTCACTTATGGTGACGATTCCTTTGACCCAGTCAAGGTGGAGAACCAGATGTTGTCCTTAACATCTATGAGTATTCAGGATATTTATGCTCATTACAATATTCCCGATGAAGCTGGGAAGAACAAAGCGCTTTCCACGATTCTTATTAAGTCGGCTATGACGCGATTCAAGAAACAATATGGAGATATGCAGAAAAAGTGCAAGTTTTACACGGATTTTATGATTGAAAAACGCGATGCTATTGTGAAGCATATTTTCAAGAATAAGGATAATAGTGTTGTGAATTCACCTGTAGCATTCTTTCACATTATCAACAATGTCCAAGAGCAACAGTATTTAACTAGCAATTCCATGGTGGATCTCACCATTATGGAAGCCTTTGACTTAATCGAGGAAAATTATAGCAATTTGGAAAAGATTCGGTGTGCTGTTCCCAATCAGTTATTCAAGACGCTTTATTACTTCTTCTTGTCGCCCAAGGAACTCCTCTTTGTCAAGCGATTCAATCGCGCTGCATTGACCATTCTATTGGAGACGATTACTTTAAACTACAAGCGTGCCATTGTAGCACCTGGTGAAATGGTGGGAATGATTGCTGCGCAGAGTATCGGAGAGCCGACAACTCAGATGACTTTGAATTCAGTCACATATGAGACACCTATTATCGTAAGGAATCGCGCAGGCGAAATTCAAAAAGTTCAGATTGGAGATTTCATTGAAAAGCATATTGCCAGTCCCAAAAAGTTGGAGTATTATGCCGACAAAGACACCACTTATGCTGAGCTTACTGAGTATTTTGAAATTCCTTCTTGCACAGAGGATGGTGAAGTAGTATGGAAGGAAATCGAGGCAGTCACAAGACATCCTGTGATTAATAAAGATGGCTCAAATACCATGTTGAAAGTGACTACTAAGGAGCAACGCGAAGTCATTGCTACGAAAGCAAAGTCGTTCTTGAAATTGGTGAATGGAAAGATTATTCAAGTAAATGGTGATACCTTAAAAGTAGGAGATTATTTACCAGTTTCCACAAAGCCGATTGATTTCCCTGAAGTATTGAATTTAGATTTGAAGACTGTTTTGCCCCCAACAGAATATATGTATTCATCTGAAGTAGAAAAAGCAAAGGCAGTCATGCACGAATATCGTTGGTGGACAAAACACCAAGGGAAAACATTCACATTACCTTATAAACGCAGTGATTCGTTTGTAGCCAAGGTAAGTGAAAAGTTACGCAATGGTTGCAAGACAAAAACCGGTTTTACTCCTGGATGCGTCTATATGGCACAAACCAATATGAATTCATACACAATTCCTGAAAAAATCCCATTGGATTACAATTTTGGTTACTTAGTAGGTGCTTACGCAGCGGAAGGATGTATGACAAAATTTCAAGTATCCATTGCTAATAATGACGCTGAATATTTCAAACCTATTTTGGAGTTATGTCAAGCTTGGAACATCAAGACCAAAGTGTATCGTCATGAGAATAAAGGACAAGAAGGCTGGACTAGCCAAGATTTGCGCATTTATAACACTGTTTTGTGTCGCATTCTAGAGCTCTTTTGTGGTAAGCTGAGTCATAATAAGTTTGTAAGTGATAAAATTATCTTTTCAAATAAGCAATGTCTACTAGGATTCTTGGACGCCTATATTGGTGGGGATGGTTGCGTTGTTTCTAAAGGAAAATATATAACAGCTAGTTCTGTTTCAAAAGACTTACTAATTGATGTCCAGCAAATGTTGAATATACTTGGTGTGTATAGCTTTATTAATAAATATAAGAAACAAGATTCAAATAATAGAGGAACATTAAGTGAAAATATTCATCAAACTTATACATTATTGGTTAGAAATAAACAAGCTCAAAAATTAGCCAAAATGCTAAATATTAAATTGGATTATAAAATTGAGTCATGTAAAATAATTGCTAACCATACTTTATTATTCGACTATGATATCAATAAAAATTATTTAACTATACCAAATGAAATCGATGGAGAAATTATATTTGAACCCAGAACATCTGATACCTTGACTGATGTTTTATTTGATAAAATAGTATCAATTGAAGAAGTTCTCAATACTACAAATTATGCGTATGACCTAACTATTTCAGATACTAGAAATTTTAACATCTATAATGGTCTTGCTTTATCAGATACGTTCCATTTCGCAGGGGTCGCCTCAAAATCTAACGTCACCCGTGGTGTGCCAAGAATTGAAGAAATTCTATCTTTGTCATCGGAGCCCAAGAATCCTTCATTAACAGTGTTCTTGAAACCCGAGGAAGAAACCAACCGGGAAAAGGCTCAGTCTATTATGTACATGTTGGAGCACACTATGTTGGCCGAGATTGTCAAGTCCACGGAAATTTGTTTCGACCCGGATGAGTTGAACACATTGATTCAAGAGGACGCTAGCACCATGGAGCAATATCGTGTCTTTGAGAATATGATGGATGATTGTGCAGAGATTGCTGTTACAGAGGAGTCATCTAACAAATCCAAGTGGATTATGCGTATGGAAATGAATCCCGAGATGATGTTGGAAAAGAACATTACAATGGATGATATTCACTTTACCTTGAAGAATGCATATGGCAAAGACATCTCATGCGTCTATTCGGATTACAATGCAGATAAGCTTATCTTTAGAATTAGGATGAATAGTGTTCTAAAGACGGGAACTAAGGGCGCTCAGAAGAAGGCGAAAGTGGACCCGCTAGACCAATCCGACCAGATTTACCTATTGAAGAATTTCCAGGACCAGTTGCTTCATAATATTATTATTCGCGGTGTAAAGAATATCAACAAAGTGATTTTGCGAAAAATCAAGGACACCATGATTGAGTCAGCAGGTGCTTTTAAGAAACAAGATATTTGGGTGTTGGATACAGTAGGAACCAACATGTTAGACGTCTTGGCACTTGATTACATTGACCCCACTAGAACTTTTAGTAATGACATTGTAGAGGTCTATAAGGTGTTTGGTATTGAGGCTGCTAGACAGACCATTTACAATGAGTTGGCAGAGGTGATTGAGTTTGATGGAACTTATATTAATTATCATCATTTGTCCATCTTATGTGATAGAATGACATTTACGAATAAGATGATATCGATTTTCAGACATGGTATCAACAATGATAATATTGGACCCATTGCCAAGGCTTCGTTTGAGGAGACACCTGAGATGTTCTTAAAGGCGGCAAGACATGCCGAACTGGATATGATGCGAGGTGTTTCAGCCAATGTGATGTGTGGTCAAGAAGGCTTGTTTGGAACCAATGCGTTTCAAGTAGTCCTGGATTTGAATGAGATGCGAAAGTTGCAGGCTACTACAGCATATGAGAAAACGGATGAAGAGGAAGAAATAGAGAATATGTTCGGTGGTATTGAGAATGCCGATGATAAATGTAGTACGAATAAACTGACTATCCAGAATAATGTGGTGAATATCAAGGCGTCCAATTTGGGTGAGGATAACGATTATAACCCAGGATTCTAATGAGTTACTGATTACTTTAGAAATATAATTGGTTACTTTGAAAATAATATTTTTTATATTCGTATAATGTATAAAAAATATGGCATACGAACCAGCAAACCCCATGTATGGTTCTGTCTATATGGAAAAAGCTCGTGGGCGTGTTTTGGCAGTACTTAGTGAAATGAACACTACTCGCAAAGGATTGAACACATTTCTTAGCATAGGAAAAGGTAACGAGAGTACATTAGCAAATGCTAAAGCTTTGCGTGGAGCGGCATATAAAGAAGCGTTAAAACAAATTATGAGTATGCCTAATGATACATTGGGTGATTATTCTGTTGTGTCTAACGCATTTAGACGTTCTAATTATTTTACTCAACGCGCCGGTGGTAGAAGACGAAGAAGAAAGAATGGTAAGAGAACACGAAAACACTAAAAATGACAATCTAGAATTCTAATTACTAGTAATACAATTGTCCTAAGTCAATAAAAAATATTAGTTTGATTCATTATAGTATTAAAAATAGTAGTATAATGAATACTATGAAAACCTTTTATAAAATTCTTCAAGATGAACTAGGCATGTATATCCCTAGTTTTCCTTGCGACCATTATTGGTTCGCTTTACCCAAAAGCTCTATGAGTTCACCAGAGAAAATATTGCTTTATCAATATATTATTCAACTAGACAAAGATATCCAAATTCTTAGTAAAAAAGATAAGAATATTCTAGCCAGAGCAAAATTTTCTCATTTGGATAAAATACTTAGTAATATCTTCTTATCTCAAGAGCAAAGAGATGAAATTTTACGAATCTTTAGCAAATGCCAACGAATTTATTATGCCTTTTCACGAGTAGCTTATCTTTATAAGTATAAGAAGGCGAAGACTGTTATTGATACTGACTTAGATATGAATGTATTGAATGAAAAGGAGAGAAATGTGTTTTGTCTGTTTCAATCCGGGAATAAAACTATGTTTCGTATTTATGATTTAATTAAAATAATAAATCGCGGATTGTCTAATTCGCCCAACTTTTTCCCAAATCCATTAGCTATTAAGAATCCATATAATAATATCGATTTTACACACACTGAACTATATAATATTTATTTTTTTATGTTGAATCGTGGTTTCATTATTTCTCCTTTATTTCAGCAATATTATAAAGCAAACTTTGACGAAGAACTGTTTACATGTGATAGTGAATGTCTTATTCGAGAAGTGGCAATAAGAAATTATATTTATACCTCACATGTAAATACACTCTATCCTGCTGTAAAATCGATGTTTTATTCTTACAGAGGTATAATGAAACATATTCGACTTCATCCTGCATTTCCTAAAGATAAGTTAGTTGCAATTATGAGACCTTATTTACAGTTGTATTATTTAAATGCTTATTATATACAAGGCACTATGAAATATAGCCAGGCTGATAGGATATTAAAAGAGAAACTAACAGCATTTGTCAAATTTAATCCTACTTTTGGAAGAAAAAAAATAACTGTTCAACAAAATAAGATTATACAGAAGGTGCCGTTTGTTAAAACAGTAATCTTTGATGATAATCATATTTCGTTTTATAGTAAACCAGAAATAGCAGATTCAAATGCGTTTCAAGTCATGATGGATATATTCGACCAATATGAATTTGACCCATTAGAAGATAATGATTCAGATATTGATTCAAATCATGGTCCCAATTATGACCCTGGACCCGATAGTGATTCTGGTGATGACCCTAGGTCTGACACTGATTCTGATATAGAGGAAGATGAGTAATTATTTCTTTGTCTTTCTCTTTTTTGTCTTTTTCTCTATTTTCCTTATCTTTTTTGTCTTTTTTGTCTTTTTTGTCTTTCTTATCTTTGAACCACCCATTAGGTCTTTCTTACTTTCTCTATCTTTCTCTGCTTTTATTGATGCTGATGCATGGTCAACCGCTCGATTAATGGCATCCATCATAAATTTGCTAAATGAAAATCCTTCACCAGGCATCTAATATTAAATTATACCAATATTATTTATTATTGAAATAATTACACTACTTTTAATGTTGCGATTCGATTCTTTTTACTTTTCTTCACCCGAATAAAGGTTTGTTCTTCTGCCTTCTTTTCTTCTTTCACTTGTTCTTCTTCTTTCACTTGTTCTTCTTCTTTCACTTGTTCTTCTTCTTTCACTTGTTCTTCTTCTACTGGTTCTCCCACTACCTCTTTTTCTCTCTCTATTTCTTCTTTTGGAAGTATAAGGGTATATTTTTTCTTCTTATACTTTGTTTTGGGTTCAACCTTATACTCTTGCAAATAAGTCTCAATGGTCACTTGTTTATCAAACGCACTGCGGATTCCTGTTCCTTCTTTAAGAATCGATAACGGAAAAGAGATATCATTACCCTCGTTTGTTATTATTTTATACTTTGGTATATTTTCACTTCGTAAACCAGGGCTCACAATAAAAATAAAACTATCATCTGGTTTACCATACAATACAAATTCAGTCTCTTTATTCCCAGTTTGTAATATGGTTACACTTGAAAGTAAAATAGCAGGAATCTTATATTTTGTTACTATCAGCCAAATGTCCAATGGAGTAATAAAATAATCCTCGGAATATAAAAATTCATCAAATTCTAATTTCCATTTCTTCACTTGGTTTCCATTTGTTTTTTTTCCTTCTAAAATTAAAATATCCATAATAGTTTGTTTATATAACTCTAATAAGGGCTGATACTCTTCATACAAAATGTGTTTTAACTCCTCTATAGAAAGTGTTATATTTTTTGAATAATGAACAATATCTATTAACATACTAAACCCGCATAAGATAGAATTCTCATAACTAAGCTCACGGAAACTAGACGGAAATATCTTTTTCCAAATTCCAGACACAATTCTATCTGTTTTTTGCCCTTGACACTTTGTCTCCGTCAATGATAAATGCCTATTTTGTTCTGCCGGAATACCAAACTCCTTAATCGTATTCTGTTTTCCTACATGAAGAAGATTATCATAGACTTGTGTTGTAATAGGCGCAGCCATATCACGGCTTGTGGCTACCTTGTATTTATTAAGAATAACTGGTTCTAAACCTTCAAAATACTCTTGATTTAACAAGGATTGCAGTAAAATAACCTCATCGTCTAACAAATTATATCCCATAGACTGAAATGATAAATAGGTTTGCGGTTTGAAAATAACGGATTTGATTCTATTAAACCTAATTAGCTCATCTGCCATTTTGCCAAAATAAATTAGTTCGTTGTTTTTCCCCGTTAATAAATTCTTATCAGGAATTACAATCTGACAAGTATTATCCGCGGTTGCTAAACACAATGGAGCGCGTGTTGCGCATTTATCTTGGTCACCACTATAAACAATACAGGTAGATACTTTGTCAATCAAAGAAATGTCATATTCCCCGAAAACAATGGTATCATGCACGAGCGTTTTTAACATTGCAATTACAGACTTTAGTTTGGAGTGATAAGTAATCATTTTTTGCGCCGTCATTTTCTCTATTCGTTCTCGCAATTCTAAATTCTCATATTTATTCAAGAGAATACGCACCGTGTTTCTGAACACATTATAAAAATTTGTTTCCATTTTTATTTTTTTGAGATACTCTATGCGCTCTTTATCTACATCTTCAGATAGCGCTATTTCAGTATCGGCTAATTCTTTCTTGACTATGTAATTATGGTCCTGAAGAATAGGAATATTATCCTCAGGAAGGTCTAATAAAGCTACTGGTTCTAACAGTTGTATAAATTGATTGGAGCCCGTTAAAAATCCAACCACATGTTCATCCTCAGTTACCTTAAAACTAGGATTGCACGGTATTTTCCCTTTACTTTCTTTGTAAAGGCCTGTTAAGAAAGACAATGTTTCCTGATAAGTAAATAAAGTCTCATCAGTATCTTGGAACATATAAGGTATATCTTGCTTCATTCCTGATGGATGACACGGAACAAATCCTTTTCTATTGTTTTCTATGATTAGACCAATCACCTGATTATGATAATTCATGATTTGGTTTTGAACTGTATAACCTAATTCCTTTACCTTGGCTAATAGTGCGTCTAGCAATATAGCTTGTTTAAACTTATAAGTATTTGGCATACTAGCCAATGGTAGACAACTATTTCGTAAGATAGGCTTGATTATCTTTGTAAAAATGGAATGCATTGGTGTTTTTGATAAATCAGGACTTAACTCGCTAAAGGTCGTCTTGACAATAATTTTACTCTCCTCGTTTCGATAAGAATAAATAGGCTCATAATAATTGTTATTTTTGATAATAAAAAGCGTTTTCTTCTTTGAATCATAATATTCACTAGAATAATGATTTGTAGGACATATCAATTCAATATTGTTTGTGGTATCATTGTTTGTTATATGTAAAATAATAAGATTTAATCCTGTTTTAAATAGTTTTTCATTTGGTTTGCATACAATGTCCCATAAATATGAATGATCTATTATTTCCGTATCGTCTCGCAAAAATGCGCAAAAGTTTTCATATGCACTGATGACCTTTTTGAAATACTTTTCTTCTTTTTTGTCATCTTTTTTGATAGCCGAATAGAGCTTCGTCTTTGTATACTTTGTTATATCTGCATTGTTTTTATTATACCTTATCTCATTATCCTTAGGAGCAAATTCATCTACTAAATTTCCATTTTGATAAGTAATAAAATGGTCTAAGTTCATTGCTTGAATAATGATTTCTTTCATTTTCTTAATAGATGGAACAGCTGTTTGTCCATAAAACTTAACATCTGCTAAGCATGCTATAAATGACTGGTTTTCATTGATTTCTACACCGTGTCTTAATAAACAAGTATGATGCGGTTTAATATTTGTATTTGTGTTGCTGATTTGACATAACGAACTGGCTTCATTGAAGAATAATTGGATAGCCATAGGCAAATATCCCCAACGATTTTGTGTAATAGGTAGTTTCTCTGGAGCCATAATGTAATACTCGTCTTTTTCTACGACTTGTTTTTTTGGTAGTGGCATAAGACTTACTTCTTTTTCTTTTTCTTTTTCTTCTGCTACTGGGACTTCTTTTACTAGAGGTAGGACTTCTACTTTATCTTTATCTTGTTCTTCTTTATCTTTTTCTTTATATTGTTCTTCTTCTTGTTCTTTATCTTTTTCTGTATCCTGCGGTGCCTTTGGTGATTCCTGTTTTTTTGACATGTTAGCACATTGTTGTCTTCGTTCTATTTGACTAGGAGTATTCCAGTTTTTAAAACAACACGGAATACATAATCCGTTTGGATGTGTCCCATCTTTTAAAAATCCTGGATAATGTGTTTTATAATTATCTCTCGATACATGTTCGGCTCCTTTGAAAAATTCATATACATAACTACCCTTAGGGACAGTGGTAGCGTTCTCCGGGATAATTCCACCACAAACACCGGATTTAGCTTCTTCTGCTGTAAGAGGCATATTTGTTTTTAAGCACCAATAACGAGGACAAGTATAATAATACTGGTTGTCAGGATTAGAGCCATATTTCACATAATCACTTTCTTTTAAAAACCCTGGTTTTTCTGCATCAATGCGTTGTTTTTCTTCCTCGGTTAAAATAACAGGTTGGCGTCTCATATTAGAAGCACATGACCTAGAATAAGCATTGTAGTTTCCACTTTGTTTTGTTAAAAAGAGAACAGGATCTTTGTCATACATTTTTTGGAAAAAATAATAAGGATTCGCTAAATTCATGCCATCGATATTTTTTTCCAACTTTTCTACAGGCACAAATGGTTTTACCTTTTCTATTGGTTTTTGTTTCTTTTCTTCTTCTACTAGTTTTACAGGTTCTTCCTCTACTATAAGTGAACTTGCTTCACTTGGTAAACTTTCTACCTTTGGTAAACTTGCTTCACTCGGTAAACTTGCTTCACTCGGTAAACTTGCTTCACTCGGTAAACTTGCTTCACTCGGTAAACTTTCTACCTTTGGTAAACTTTGTTCTGCATCTTCTTGTTCTACCGATTTTTCTTCCACTGATAATGAATTTACTTCTTCTTTTGCCTCTGCATCTTTTTCTTCCACCGATTTTTCTTCTACTGATGATGACATGTCTTCTTTTGGTAAACTTACAGCTTCTTGAATAAGGATATCCGCTTTTTTGATTTCTTTCTCTAGTTCTTCATCTGACAATGGAACATATGTGTCTTCTTCTTTTTTCTTTTCTTCTTCTTCTTTGGATGAAGATAGATTATCTATATTAATGATAGGCCCTAAAGAACTAGATTTGGATTCATCTGTCTCTGTTTCCTTTTTTTTTTCTGATGAAAGCCCAACAATATTATTATCATTTAAGGAATCGTTATTAGATGAGAAAGAAACTGGATTACTTGTCTCTTCCTCTTCTTCTTCCTCTTTTTCTTCCTCTTTTTCTTCCTCTTTTTCTTCTTGTAAACTAGGTGAAAGACTTCCTATTTCACTAAGAGACCCATCTCCAGATGGAGGAGTAGGAGAAACGCTTTCTAGAGAAGCTATCTTTGTTTCTTCTTTGTCTCTTCTTGAGCCTTCACTGCTTTCCTCTTCAGAGAGACTATCTAATCCAATAATATCTCCTTCTACTAATGATTCAGGTGACGATGAATCAGGCGAGGATTTACCTCCTGCAAGACTATCTATTTGCTTTTCTTCTTCTTTTTCTTCATCATCACCGGATTCATCATCAGAAAAGAACAAATCAAGCGCGGTCTTCTGCTTATCTTCATTTTCTTCAAAGGCTTGGTTATCCAAGTATTCATCCATATCCAAAAATTCCAAATCACCCCCTTCTATGAATGGAATTTTTTGCTCTAAGAATCCTTTTTCAGATTCAGCAATAATATCTTCTACAGCTATGTCTTCCACTGTTTCTCTCCCTTTACATAGTGACATGACTCTATCTAGGGGGACTTTAGAAGAGAGTTGTCCTTCATCATTGAGCTGTGTTAATCGAATTAACGAATCTATATAAATGGGCAAAGTGTCTAAATAATGGATATTATCGATGCCCTCGGTTTGAATCGTAATATTATTCGTCAACTTATTCAATGTAATCGTTATTTTAAACCCAGGATTCACTTTTATCTCAATAGAGCTTCTTCTGGAACCGTGTTCTACTTGCAATTCGCTCGCCATTTTTGATAATAACTGTGTAGCATCACTCTCCGTCATTTCATAGTTTTCCATAAGAATCTCAATAATCTCTTCACCTCGCATTCCCTGTTTCTGTTTTTCAATGACAAATGCTTCACGACTATTCTTCTTATTAAAATTAGCTACTCGTTTGAATCTCAACTCAACCCCTCGTTTAATATCTTTGGACTCAACAATAAAACAGCTGGATACGCACGCTTGTATCGTCTTTATACGGAAAGGACGGTCAATCTGCACCACTGTATGATATTCAATATCTTTAACCTCGATTCTCTCATTGAATAACGATTCGAATAAGGAAATTGTATATCCACTTTCTTCCAAGAATTGTTTCACTTGTTGAATAATAGGATTGACTCCTGTAACAATTAGCCTAGTAACCTCCTCTACAGAAAGCTTCTTTTCGAATTTACTAGAAATCATAATCTCCCCTAGTTCATTGAATTCACATACAAATGAATGCTCCTCGTGTAAAATATAAATAGCTACTGATTTTACTTTGCCAATACCTCGCATTAATTTGAAAATATCACTCTTATCAAGAACCGGAATTTTCCTACCATCTTTAGATACTTGCCCATTTGTAAACAGCCTGTATAAGTTTTCTTGCCTCGTAGTCGGGTTAAACTTAATTAACGGATTTTCTTCCGTAGCATGAATCAACTTGAAAATGATATCCAGAGGAATTTTCATTTTATACACGGGGAACATGATAAAACGAATAGACATGATTCCTCGTTCCTTATAGGATAATTCACTTGTTCTACCTTCATACAAGTTGTAGAATAGACTTATTTTTTGGAACATTTCATCTAAGTCTTCTTTTTCCCCGTCTTTATCTCTCAGTGCATCTATTTTATCAGCATATTCTCCGCTCGTGGTAATTCCCTGTTTCATTAAAAAGGGGAAATAAATGGCTAATGTATAACGATCACTAATGCCATTTCTATCTGTATAGTCTAAGACATCTTCTGCTAAACAAATAGTAATAATATTATTACTAATCGGTCCCATATTTAGAAGAAGATGACTATTCAATGTCGTCACTGATTTTCTCGCAGCGCGTTCTATAAATTCATCGTATTCTGTTACTTGATATGGATTCACGATAAACGGATATTCATTCTCTATAATGAAAAACTTTTGTCCTAACACTTTATTCACTTTGAAAACCCGGTCTACAATATTTAAGGCTAGTATATCATCATAAGTGTATATGTCTTTTACTGGTATATCAAATGAGTTTGCTTCATCTATTACAATGTTCGATAAAAACTGTTGCAAGCGAATATGTGTTAGATCCAGGCGACCATTTTGGGTAAGGGTCTGATAAATATTCACTGGATTTAACTCTTGTTCTTGTTGACAAAAGAGGTATAATTCATCGAGAGAAAAAGTATTTGAGAACTCCTTTTGTATTTTTAATTTGATAGTTCCAATACTATCGTCAAAGTGGATTTGTTGTTTGCAAAAAATTACAGGGACTCTATTATCGAGAATCGTGGTAAGTTCCTCTTGTGAAAATATGTTCTTGAATACTTCATTATTCGGGTCTCTTTCAAATACTTCTTCTATATGGTCTTCGTAGTAGAATACATGGATAGACTGAATAGTGTCTTCTACTACTTTATGAACCTTATAAATAGAATTTGCCTTTTTCTCTGACATTTATTATTATATTATATTATGTATCTATAAATTTTCTTTCATTTATACATAATATTATTGTGTTCTCTCATCTTATTCATCGTTTTTATAATAGAAGTTCTTACTGTCTCTTCCGATAGAGACATCAATTCGGCTACATATTCATTCGTTCTAATACCATTTTTATAGGGATACTTATAGGTAAATATTCGTTTGTCTCTTGCTGAGATAGTAAGATTGTCTAAGGTTTCCATATAATCGTCATAGGAGCTTCTAAACTCTGGTGGTTCAGGCTGTCTTTTTTCCAGTTGCCAGTAATCTTCGTAACTTAGTAAAATAGGTCTTACACGCTTTCTCTCTTTTGAAAACCGTTTATATAGCCTTTTATAAAGAGGTAAATTGGACATAGGTTGCAATTGATTAACGCCTTTGAACAAGAAACCCTGAACGTAAATATATAAATAAGGTGAAAAAGAGTACTCTGGATTGTATTTTTCAATGGCTTTGCAAAGACCTTGCATGGCATATAGGTCCAATTCTTTTTTAGAAATATGTTTGCATAAGTAAGGGTGCGCTTTTTTAAAGGTGTTTGCTTGATGTGAAGCCCAACCTTCGTATTTTTCATATATAATCTTGTTCGTTTTCTCTCTTAATTCCGGAGTTGTTTCTGGACTTTGTAAAATATAACGAATGGATGACCATTGATTTTTTGTCAATAAGATTGTGGCATTAATAGTAAGAGAGAAAAATAATATAGATATCAATAGGAGGTGCATTGATACATATAAATAGAGAGAAATGTTTATACTCTTTTTCTAGACCTTCTTAGCTTTCTACCCTTTTTACCCTTTCTAGACTTTTTACCCTTTCTAGATTTTCTTCTTTTTCCTCTATGTCCTCCTGCTTGTTCTTCTTCAAATGGATATTCCAAAGTGTCATCAGGTTCATCATTTGTTTCGCCTTTAGACATAAACTCATCTATCGCTTGAAATTTTAATCTCTCTATAAGTTGAATTCCTAGATTATCAGGTCTTCTTTCAAATGACCTAATGCGTCTTAAGAATCCAGGATTATTTTGTTTGTGCACAGTAATAAATGTGCTGTATCTAAAAAGATAATATTCATCTTTATTAACCGGTTCAGAAGTTTCTGTGATTTCCTCAATAACATTTGCGGGGTTCCATGTTCTTCTAATAAATGTTAGAAACCCCTGAGTCCCAATATTTTCTTTGGCTATTAATGTGCCAACAAATATAGGTAGGTTCTTATAATATTCATCTACTTCTCCTTGAGTTGGGGGTAATCCTGTTACCGGAGATAATACTAATCCGGTTGCCAGATCTACTGGATATCTTTTAAAATAAATGAATTCCTTACCTATTTCAGGATACCTATGTGGTTCTGTATTTAATACTCCTAATAATAAATAAGGATGACCAGGCGTAGTATTATAAGCACGCACAATTTTTTTCTTAATTGATAAAAAATAAGTTTTTTGGATTTCTGGTGGAAGTGGAGCAAGAGGTGGTCCTGATGGTAGCGATGCAGAAGACGCAAACATACTATAATACTATATATTATTAACAATATAATATTATAAAATTACATATCTAGCAAAGGATTATCGGTAATTGTCATTCCACAATATCCCGTAGGATTCTTTTTATAGTCCACCACCTTGTAAATATGAATCTCTTTTGCGTTCTCTAGTAAGAACTTGAAATTCTGCCAAAAATCCTGTTTATGTCCTACACTTGGTGTCATTAGATGAGCTAGTTCATGAATAGCCACAAAGGTTAATGTATTCAAATCAATCAAGGTTTCATTATTCGTCTTTGTCTTGTTCAAACAGAACGCAATCTTCTCTCCTTTGTTCTCACTATAAGCTGTTAATTCACTCGTTGGTAAGGTTTCGCTGATTTTCTTAGGATTGAAATTTGTTACTAAACGTTTCACATCGGGGTCATCTGGATATTTCTTTCCTACATAGGCCACTAATTCTTTACACTTTTCAGTGACAGTGGCTAATAAATCAGAGGCCTCTTTCACTTTCGTTCTATCTCTCACGCAATATTTATTTCCATCGACTGTAGAAATAACACATTTTAAGTTATAAACATCTGATTCCGAGTATATTTTTAAACAGACTAATAAGATAAATCCAATCATTATATAACATAGAATATTGCTCTTCATGATATTATACTATACAAAGGTTATTTTTTTCACAAATATTCAAGTATTCTTTGCTCAATATGTTTGTCTACATTTTGTTTTATAATCAATTCCATATAGTTACAAAGGTCAGCAATGGCCAAAGTATATTTCACACGGGTCTTCAATGCATTTATCTTCTTAATTTCTGCCAAAATGTCTTTTACTCTGTGAGCTACATACCACAAACTAGGGTTTTTAATAATAGAACAGCAACACAAACAAGTGCGGGTTTCATTGTGAACTATTTCACTAATTCTCTTTGACACAGGTGGAACCACAAATTTATAATAAGGCAAATTATTTATCGTAACTGTAGGAGGACGAAAAGGATAATCAGAATTCATGGTAATGGTAATATTGTTAATGCAAACAATCGTTTTGCTCTCTTGATACATTACGTTAATGGATTTATACTCTGGAATCAAATCTTCCATTAATTCTACTGCTAGACGCTTTAATGAAGTAACCATATTTACTTTATTATGAAGTTTTTAAATATTATTATAATATATAACTTTTATACATTATTATATGGCATCTTCTGACAGATATTTGGGGCTTACTGGAGATGAAGAGACAGATAGAGGAATCATTGCAAATCTTATTGAGAAACATAGAGGAAAGAAAATATCAGGATTTCAACAATTTTTAGAAGAGCTTAGCGCACAGAAAAAAAGTGTTTTAGAAGAGAGTAGAGCAAAGAAACAAAGTTTTTTAGACGAGATTAGCGCAACAGTAAAAGCTAAAGATGACGCAAAAACTAAACTTCGTGCTAAGGAAATGAGAGATAGTGAAATTGAGAGAAATGTTGAAGAAATATTTCGGGGAAGACCATCGAGCAAATCCGCAGAAGCAAAAAAATTGCTAACTGAAAGACTAAAAAAATATACACCTTCGCAGGTTATTTACACTCCAAAACCAACCATAGGAGGCAAAAAAAGGAAAACAAAAAGAAGACGCCATTCTAAGAAAAAATATTCTTTTCCGAAAAAAACACGCAAAACTAGGCATAGGAAAAGACGAAATAGTGTGTAAAGACCTTAATTATTTATATATTTGTCTATAGTATGAATAATTATATTTTATTTTTCTTTGTATTATTATTGTTATTATTGTTATTATTATTTACTTTGGTAGCATATAAAAATAAAAATAAAAATAAAAATAAAAACCACTATGATTATTATGTTTCAACATTATGTATCGGTGATAGTTATTCTCCTATACGACCTCATTGGGAAAAACGCATAAGTCAAACTACTAAAAATGCGGGTATTGTAGTATATGACGAATCCAATGTTGATAGTTTGCCTATTTCGCGAGATGAATATGCCTGGTGGGATATTTTACGAATGAAGAAAAATATTCAGCTTATAAAAGATTATAATGTCCCTGTAGTACATTGCGATTTAGACCTTATTTTAGTAAAAGATATTACACCGATTGTTCATTTACCATATGATATTATTATTTCTATGGAACATTATGGTGCAGACGCAATGCCTAAAGAATGTAGTAAGCAATTAGGATTTGGGGTCTGCACCGGATTTTATATATTGAAACCATCCAGCATTGTCTTTATAGAAACTATATATCAAAAAATGTTATCCAAAGAATACGATAGTTATAGCGATCAAGTGACTTTTATGAACTATATAACAAAGTCAGATAATTATCAAGTTAAAGACGAAACTATCCTGTTGGATGGTGTTTATTTTACAAATAAAATAATTTTTATTGATTCTATAACTATATGTGTATTGGATTTTGAACTTATTACACGAGACCCCACTAGACAAAATAATCAATATGGCAATCATATTCATATTCCTAATGCCGGGTCAACCAATGATTTTATACGATTTTTTTATGAAGACATTGAAGATTTACCAGATATTACAGCTTATTATTAATCTCTAAAAAGATTAACTTTATCAATCTATAAAAATATTTGTATTTATACATTGATTATTTTGTGACCATATATGCTTAGGCACTTCCCTGACCAATTTCTAAGTTGGGGCGCATGAAATCTGACTCAATCGTGCTCTGGTTCCAAGGGCCAACATATTGCTGAGGGTTAGGGGGCTCAGAACGAAGCTGGAGGTTGGCGTTTCTCAAGCTCTGGCCGATGGTATCAATACCGATGTGGTAACCGGCCTTTAACAAATTAATGTTAGCCAAGTCACCCTTGCCTTGGGGGTTCAACTGAGCCCATTGACTGTTGGAATCCTTGGGGAGCAAGTCGCTAGGGTTCTGGATATTGGGCTTGGAGCATGAAGAAGGCATGCCACCCATGGAAGGACCAGCCATGCCCTTAACAGAGGCGAAGACCTCGTTTTGGCCTAAAGCCTCGGCGGGACGAGGTCCGGAACCAGAACCTCCGGGACCCTTGGCTCCTTTGTTTACATAAGCGGGGTTCGAGTTTTGTGACATATATTCAGAGCCGGACATACCTTTGCTCGTCAAATTATTTGCCAGCATACTAACGCCATAAGCGACGACTAATATAACAATAATTGCACCGATACCGTAATCAGACCACAGTTTTTTTAGAGAACTAGTCATTATATATAAAATTAGTGATAAAATATTTTTTTGAATACATTTTAATTACTAATTTATGCTAAACATTCCTTTATCGACAAATCTTCATTTTCCATTTATTCTTCTAAAAATTCATTCAAGTCTGAATCCGAATATTCATCTATTTCATCATCACTTTCGTCTAAATCTTCAAGAATATAAGTTTTCTTAATATTCTTGGCTTCTAAAAAAGCAACAATGGCTTCCTTCTTTGCCTTTTTCGCTTTTTTTCTAGCTTCTTTGTAAATTTCATAATAGACTTGATTTGGCTTTTTTAAAGTAATTGTTTCTAAATGATTCATAGAATCCAACGGTTCGTACTCTTCTAATTCATCGTTCATTGTAGAAATCGTATTATTATTATTATACAATTCTTCTATACTACTTTCTACTAAAGCAGGGGCATCAAAA
>Ga0209189_1000863_pt1 | contig 23616 bp, 24 predicted proteins | sample C_130820_EF_Meta_FD_187308 | JGI IMG/M metagenome (GOLD analysis project Ga0209189, IMG submission 187308) | Freshwater microbial communities from Lake Croche, Canada to study carbon cycling - C_130820_EF_MetaG (SPAdes) (version 3) | ecosystem: Environmental > Aquatic > Freshwater > Lake... | reverse complement strand
TGAGCCCAGCATCGACTACGTGGTGACCAAGATTCCACGCTTTGCATTCGAGAAATTTCCCGCCGCCGATTCACGCCTGACCACGCAAATGAAATCGGTGGGCGAGGTGATGGCCATGGGCCGCACCTTCCAGGAGTCGTTCCAGAAAGCCTTGCGCGGCCTGGAGGTGGGGGTCGATGGCCTGAACGAAAAAACCAAAGACCGCGAGGTGCTGGAAAAAGAGCTGGGCGCGCCGGGCCCCGAGCGCATCTGGTACGTGGGTGACGCATTTGGCCAAGGCATGAGCCTGGACGAAGTGCACCAGCTCACCCGCATAGACCCCTGGTTTCTGGCCCAAATCGAGGAGATTGTGAAGATCGAGCTGGAGCTGGAAACCCTGCACCTAGAGGCCATAGACTCGGCCAGCCTGCGCCGCTTGAAGCAAAAAGGCTTTTCCGACCGACGCCTCGCTTGGCTGCTGAAATGCGACGCGGTGGCGGTGCGCCAGCGCCGCCACGCCCTGGGCATACGCCCGGTGTACAAGCGGGTGGATACCTGCGCGGCTGAATTTGCCACTGGTACCGCTTATTTGTACTCCACCTACGAAGATGAATGCGAAGCTCAGCCGACAGATCGCAAAAAAATCGTGGTGCTGGGGGGCGGGCCCAATCGCATCGGCCAGGGCATTGAGTTTGACTATTGTTGCGTGCATGCCGCGCTGGCGCTGCGCGAAGACGGCTATGAAACCATCATGGTCAACTGCAACCCCGAGACGGTATCCACCGACTACGACACCTCGAACCGCCTGTACTTTGAGCCCCTCACGCTGGAAGACGTGCTCGAAATCGTGGACAAGGAAAAGCCGCTGGGCGTGATCGTGCAATACGGTGGCCAAACACCCCTGAAGCTGGCGCTTGATTTAGAAGCCAATGGCGTGCCGATTATTGGCACCAGCCCCGACATGATTGACGCCGCCGAAGACCGCGAGCGCTTTCAAAAACTGCTGCACGAACTGGGCCTGCGCCAGCCGCCCAATGCCACCGCCCGTACCGAGGCCGAAGCACTCGAAAAGGCCGCTGCGCTGGGCTATCCGCTGGTGGTGCGACCCAGCTACGTGCTGGGCGGGCGGGCCATGGAAATCGTGCATGAGCAGCGTGACTTGGAGCGCTACATGCGCGAGGCGGTGAAGGTGTCCAACGACTCCCCGGTGCTGCTGGACCGCTTTTTGAATGACGCCATCGAGTGCGATGTCGATTGCCTGCGCGACGCGGGCAGCAGCGCAAAGCCGGGCCGCACCTTTATCGGTGGCGTGATGGAGCACATCGAGCAGGCGGGCGTACACAGTGGCGACTCGGCCTGCTCTTTGCCCCCTTACTCGCTGTCCACGGCCACGGTGCAAGAACTCAAGCGCCAGACCGCAGCGATGGCGCAGGCGCTGCATGTGGTGGGGCTGATGAACGTGCAGTTCGCCATTCAGCACATCGCTGGGCAAGACGTGATTTATGTGCTAGAGGTCAACCCCCGTGCCTCCCGCACCGTGCCCTATGTGAGCAAGGCCACTGGTCTGCAACTGGCCAAAATCGCTGCGCGCTGCATGGTGGGCCAGTCATTGGACCAGCAGGGCATTGGCGAAGAAATCACGCCACCCTATTTCAGCGTGAAGGAGGCGGTGTTCCCCTTCGTCAAGTTCCCTGGCGTGGACACCATACTCGGCCCCGAGATGAAGTCCACCGGCGAGGTGATGGGTGTGGGGCGCAGCTTTGGCGAAGCCTTTGTCAAGTCGCAACTGGGCGCGGGCACGCGCCTGCCGCGCGAGGGGTGCGTGTTTCTCACCGTTAAAAACAGCGACAAGCCGCGTGCGGTGGCAGTGGCGCGCGAGTTGGTGGCTTTAGGCTTTAGCTTGGTGGCGACCAAGGGCACGGCTGCTGCCATTGGCGCAGCGGGCATTGCCTGCACGCCCGTCAACAAAGTGACGGAAGGCCGCCCCCACGTGGTGGACATGATAAAAAACAATGAAGTGGCGCTGGTCATCAATACGGTAGAGGAGCGCCGTAACGCGATTGCCGATTCGCGCGCCATCCGCACCTCGGCCCTGCTGGCTCGTGTCACCACCTTCACCACCATTGCCGGTGCGGAAGCGGCCGTGCAAGGCATGCAGCATTTAGACCGCTTGCAGGTAATTTCGGTGCAAGACATGCACCGCCAGCTCGCGGCATAATTCGGTCCTCGATCCGCCGGTGGGTGACCCCCGGCGGTTTGTTTTTTTCTCCAGAGCATTCCATGGCCACCATTCCCCTTACCTTGCGCGGTGCTGAAAAGCTCAAAGCCGAGCTGCACACACTCAAAACGGTTGAGCGCCCCTGGGTCATCAACGCCATTGCCGAAGCCCGTGCCCAAGGCGACTTGAGCGAAAACGCGGAATACGACGCCGCGAAAGACCGCCAAGGCTTTATTGAAGGGCGCATCCAGGAAATCGAAAGCGTGCTCTCTACGGCGCAGGTGATAGACCCCAGCCTTGTGGATGCCGGTGGCAAAGTGGTATTCGGCAGTACTGTGGACCTAGAAGAAGAAAGCAGCGGCGAGCGCGTGCGCTACCAAATCGTGGGCGAAGACGAGGCCGACCTGAAGCTGGGCCTTATCAACATTTCCAGCCCCATTGCTCGCGCCCTGATCGGCCGGGAGGAGGGCGATACGGCCGAGGTGCAAGCGCCCGGTGGCGTCAAGCGCTACGAAATCGTCGCTGTGCGCTACGTCTGATGGTGACTCCCAAGCATCTGTTTTGCCCGTGCCTAGGCAGCCCTTCGCTGTGAACCGGCGCGCCTGTGTTGCCGTTTATCTTGCTGCCCTGTGGTGGGGCAGCTTGACTGGCCTTGGTTTTGCGGTCGTGCCTTTGCTGTTCCGCTACCTGCCTACCCCGGCCCAAGCCGGTCAATTGGCGGCCCGGCTATTTAGCGCACAAACTGCGCTTTCGCTGGCCTGCGGCTTGGTGTTGCTGTTGCTAGCCCCGCGCTCGCTCCAGTTGGCCACGGCACGCCCGCGAGACGCGCGGGCCTGGATTTTGGCCGGTTTGCTAGTCGCCTTATTGAGTGAATTTGCCGTGGCGCCGCGCATTGTTGCCCGCGATCAGCTCGCCTTGTGGCACAGCGTGGGCAGTGCCTTGTATGTGCTGCAATGGCTGTGTGCGGGTGTGGTGCTGTGGCGCAGCGTTAAACCTAGAAACCGCAGTTGACCGCTTCATGGCGGTCAAAAAACGGCTGCATAAACACGGCGATGACCCCCTGCATCTATTCATCTGGTGGGTGAGTTCGCTACGTGCCCGACAAGCACCGCCCTGGGATGCCCTGGCGGTGCTGCTCCTCCTTGCTGGCATCAGCCAGCCGCGTCGTCGCGCCTGGCCAGGCCAGCCCATGGCGGCACACTCGGGCGCGTCCAACTGCGGTTTCTAGGTTAAATCAACACGGCTAACATCATCCAAGCACAGGTAAGCCACACTAGACTCGTAACCAAAGTGCGCCAGCGATGGCGTCTCCGCTTAAACTCACCCCCTCCCTAGTCCAGAGGTTTCCCCATGTTTGGCATTGCAGATTACGGCGCATTTGTCGTCGCGGTGGTGGTGTTTTTACTCATCCCTGGGCCGGGCAATCTGGCACTCATCACCTCCACCGGAAAGGGGGGCGTGCGCGGCGGGCTGGCAGCTACCTTAGGCGTGATACTGGGCGACCAAGTGCTGATGTGGTTGGCGGTGGCGGGCGTGGCGGCGCTGCTGCTGGCTTATCCGGCCGCCTTTCGCGCGGTGCAATGGCTGGGCGCGGCCTACCTGGCTTGGCTGGGGCTGAAAATGTTGCTAGCCAAACCGGGCGACGCCCCGGTGTTGCGCATATTGCCGCACCACTACCTGCGCCAGGCTTTGCTGATTACCCTGCTCAACCCCAAGGCCATCGTGTTCTACATGGCCTTCTTCCCCTTGTTTGTCGATCCCGCGCAGCACCAGGGCTGGGCTACTTTTGGCGCCATGGCTATAAGCATTGCGGCTCTGACATTTCTGTACGGCCTGAGCGTGACCCTGCTGACCCACTATCTGGCCGAGCGCATGCGGGCCAACCCCTGGATGGCGCGCAGCTTAGAAAAGCTGGCCGGTGTATTTCTCATCGCCTTTGGCGTCAAGCTCGCGCTGAGCCGGTAAGCCCGCACCCCAACTCGATTAACCCATGGCAAAAATATTCTGTATCGCCAACCAAAAGGGCGGCGTAGGCAAAACCACCACCACGGTCAATTTAGCTGCCGGCTTGGCCCGCGTAGGCCAGCGGGTGTTGATGGTCGATCTAGACCCACAAGGCAATGCCACCATGGGCTCTGGCGTGGATAAGCGCCAGCTCCAGCTCACCGTGTACGACTTGTTGCTGGAGACTGCCAGCGTGGCCGAGGTGCGTGTCCGTGCCGAGAAATGCGGCTACGACCTTATCGGCGCCAATCGCGATTTAGCCGGTGCCGAAGTGGAGTTGGTAGAGCTGGAGCGGCGCGAGGGCCGCCTCAAGCGCGCGCTGGCGGCGGTGGCCGACGACTATGACTTTGTATTGATCGACTGCCCGCCCTCGCTGTCTATGCTCACCCTCAACGGCCTGTGCAGCGCGCACGGCGTGATCGTGCCCATGCAATGCGAATACTTTGCGCTGGAGGGTTTGACCGACCTGGTCAACACCATCAAGCAGGTGCATGCCAACCTGAATCGCGACCTGCAAATTATCGGCCTGCTACGCGTGATGTTTGATCCCCGCGTTACCCTGCAACAGCAGGTGAGCGATCAACTCAAATCACACTTTGGCGATAAGGTGTTCAATACCGTGATTCCGCGCAACGTCCGGTTGGCGGAAGCCCCCAGCTACGGCCTGCCGGGCGTGGTGTTTGACCCCGCATCCAGGGGGGCGCAGGCTTTCGTGAGCTTTGCCCAAGAAATGGTCGAGCGCATCCGCAGCATGTGATGCGCAGGCCCAGCAAGTCGCACCCGGCATCCCCATTGAACACCCCAACACCCCGTGTTTTGATCTTGCCCGGTTGGCAAAATTCGGGCGCCGCCCACTGGCAAAGCCGCTGGCAGCAAGACCACGGTTACGAGCGGGTGCAGCAGCACGACTGGCAGCGCCCGCTGCGTGGTGATTGGTGCGCGCGCCTGGAAGAGGTACTGCTGCAAGACCAGCGCCCGGCCGTGCTGGTGGCGCACAGCCTGGGCTGCCTGCTGGTAGCCGCTTGGGCCGCCCATTCGCGCCACACCAGTCGGGTGCGTGGGGCGCTGCTGGTGGCGCCGGGTGATGCCGAACGCGTGGATCTGCGCCCCGTCCTGGCGAGTTGGGCGCCGATAGAGCGCCAGCGCCTACCCTTTGCCTCGCTGCTGGTGGGCAGCGGCAACGACCCGTATTGCAGCCGCGAGCGAGCCGCAGGCTTAGCCCAAGACTGGGGCTCGCAGTGGCTGAACCTGGGCGATTGCGGCCACATCAACGCCGACTCCGGCTTAGGCGCCTGGCCGCAGGGCCACAATTTGTTATTGAATCTGATGAAGGATGACCCCCCATGGTGACCAAAAAACCCAAAGGCTTAGGCCGTGGTCTGGAGGCCCTGCTAGGGCCCACGGTACACGAATCGGCTAGCGACACCGCTGAGGCCACAGCCGCACCCTCCAGCCTGTTGCTGGTCGATTTGGTGCCGGGTAAGTACCAGCCGCGCACGCGCATGGACGAAGGCGCACTGTACGAGCTGGCTGAATCCATCAAGGCGCAGGGCATCATGCAGCCCATTCTCGTGCGCCGCCTGGACGAGGCGCAGGCGCGCGAACTGCGCCAGGCCAGCGGCAATGGCCAAATCGACCAGCCGCTGTACGAAATTATCGCGGGCGAGCGGCGCTTCCGAGCAGCCAAATTAGCCGGGCTGGATCGCGTGCCGGTGTTGGTGCGTGAGGTACCTGACGAGGCCGCCGCAGCCATGTCCTTAATCGAAAACATCCAGCGCGAGGATCTGAATCCGCTGGAAGAAGCCCAGGGTTTGCAACGCTTGGTGAAAGAGTTTGCGCTCACCCACGAGCAGGCAGCGCAGGCCGTAGGCCGCTCCCGCAGTGCGGCCTCAAACCTGCTGCGCCTGCTCCATCTGGCCGAGCCGGTGCAAACCATGTTGATGGCGGGAGACCTGGACATGGGCCACGCACGCGCCCTGCTGGCGCTAGACCGCGCCGGGCAAATCACCGCCGCACAGCAAATCAGCGCCCGCAAATTGTCCGTGCGCGAGGCTGAAAGCCTAGTCAAAAAACTCAGCGCCGAATTCACGCTGGTCGCTGATAAACCCAAAAAAGAAAAATCGCGCGATGTCCGCCGGGTAGAAGACGAACTGGCCGACCTGCTCACCGCCGCAGTAGAAATTCGCGTGAAGCGCCGCGTTAAACGCGCAGGTCGCCTAGAAGAGCAGGGTGAACTGGCGGTGCAGTTCGGCTCGATGGACGAGTTGAACGGTTTGATCGAGCGGCTGCGGCGGGTAGCAGCTTAGCGAACCGCACTCAACAGTGACGGCGCTCCGAATTCAACCACGGTTGCGTTTGAATGCGACAGCAGAGATATCCAAAACTCGCGCAAAGCAGAAATGGCCTTTGGATCGCGGTAGGGTGTCTTACCTGGCTGCTTAGTATTTTCCCCGACGATACCTGCACCAAGTACAAAGACACGTGCTCCGTTGAAATCACCGATCATCTGTGCCGCTTGTGCCTTGCGCAACTCCTGCGCGGGATCAATCAAACGTAAATTACTAGCCGAGTAAAAACTAGAAATACTGGAGTTTTCCAGCATATCAGAAACAATAAAAACTATTTTCTCTTTCGCTACCGATACTCGAACACGCTGTGACAAATCTTTGATGCTAGCCATGACATCCGATCTCGCCAAACTACTGGAGCTATCAGAAAACGCGTGTGCTAAAGCAGTCTGGATCAATTTAAGTCCGTAAGCTGCCTGCCCACTCAAGCAGGCGTCAAAACTTCTGAGAGCGCTAGCGGAAATGGTATCTCGGTCACTTTCGGACAAACCCACCTCTAGCGCGCCAGAATTCAAAATCTCCATGTAGCGGCCTTGCGCAAAGGCAGAAAAGACAGCAAGGGTAAACGAATGTCCGGGTCTAATCAGCCGCAGCACATTCTCCCGTACTGAATTCTGCAAACGTGAATCTAGTAAAGTCGTTTGATCAATCAGTATAAATAGCTCAGTCTGTACGCTGGGTGAGGACTTACCCAGTTGTGGATTAGCACGATAACAACTCGGGATATCGTTTTGAACCCCAGCTAAAGCACTCACCGAAGTGAGCATACACGTCGAAACAGTTAGCAGCGCCAACTTAACTTTATTCATAGCTAACCTATCAAGACAGCAGACTGTCTATCTCGCCGGCTTGTAAAGGAGGCGATTGGTGCCGTTGCTCCTGCTCGCTTTTACGAAGCCTGAGCCGGGCAATAACCGCACGATACAAGGCCTCATCAATCATCTCTAGCGCTTGAAGGTGAGCGGCTTTGGCCGCTTTGTCGTTCAACCGATCCAGCTTAGCTAGCTGGGCCACAATCTGCTCGTCTAAAACAGGCGGGCGCTCCGATCCAACCGATGCGCCTAGACCGCTGGAATCCGTCGCGGTTCGATTCATACCGTGCCGAAGTCGCGCACTCTCCTGAGCCGACTCTAAAATAAAATCGCGAAAGGTCTTGTGCAGATCCAGTTTTTCTAGCGCTAACTTTTCCATACGCTGTTGCAACTGATAGAGGCGCGCGGTCGCCAAGTCGATGTACGCCTGGTAGTGCAGCAGATAGGCTTCATAAGTCGCAAACCCTCTGGTTTGTTGGAAAGCATCCTTGCTTTGCTTAGAAGCAAAACCATATCGGAACCCAACTCCAATACCGACCAACTGGGTAACAATAAAAATGAAAGCGAGCATTAAAAAACCAGCTAAGCTACCGCTCTTTGTAGCCTCTGCCATTTCATCTTTCGCTTTTTGCTCAGCTTCTTTTTGAGGAGCGGTCACGGCCGGAGGGAGCGCTAAGCCGCCGTTAGAAAAGGGGTTGGTAATTTCAAGCTTTACATTCACCGTTTCCTCGGTCATACTTTTTCTCAAATTCTCCCATCTCATCCAAGTCGAGCCGACTGCGATAGCAAGAATAAAAATCGCAGCAACAACAATAATGCCGTAACTGCCCTGATCCGACGGATTCTCACAGACGCGATTCGCACACTGCGTGTGGTCTGGTTGATCATCGTCTTTGGTTTGGTCGTCGCTCAATGCGATTTTGCCAGAGAAAAAACGCCCACGACCACCAGACTCTTTGAATCGTTTAAAACACGCACGCAATAAGCTGGTTCGATAATATTGATGTCCAGCTGCATGGGTTAAGACTAATGTGATGATACAGATGACCGTCACAATGGCGTACATCAGCAAGTTACGGGTATTAGCGCTGCCATCCATTGCAATCATGCCGCCCAATAAGTACGAAAACCCCAGTGCCTCTGCGATTACCAGAACGGCAAGCAACAAAACGGCCCACCAGGGCGTAGGCGAGCGCCCAATATCATTAGCTCGACGTAAAAACTCTATGTAATTCTGAAATACCGACTCTGGGATGAAGCGAATGTACTTGTTGTAATCGCTACACAAATGGCGTTCCGCGTTCATCCAAGACCCGTCGGATGCTCGGGTAGGGTCTTTGGCCAAGCGCTGACTTCGCCCCAATAGCGGCATGGTGTAACGGAAATCCATCCACCAAAACCGAACCCGCTCACCGTAGGGTGACCACATCAGCAATGCAAAAGCGCACAAGCTAGCCACGACGCCTAAAGTGACCGCGTAGGTAGACAAAAACTCAGACATGACGTGTAGACTCCCTGCGGATGACGAAATTACCGGGCTAATGTTGGATTGAAACGAGTGAAATAGACGGTCTGTAATTTATCGTAATAAAGCCAGGCGTTTTGCGCCACGCCGTGGCTACCGTTTGGAATCACTATATCCATGCAACGTAGCGGCGCTGCAGGAAAAACTCTGTACAACACGGCTTTGGCGCCGCGGTACACATTCACCTCTGGTGTTTGCGACAGCGTGGGTTTTACCGTTGCCGCATCTTTGGGGTTGTAGCCTCGATAAATGAGCAAGGTGGGCGGGGAAATCGGTGCGGCGGAATCACGCAACACACTCACACGCGTAAGAGCCACCAAATTGCCGTTAACCATATCTGTCCACGAACTACCGTACAGGCCTGGCATATAGTCCGCCGTCGCGTACTCTTGGTTTGTTTTAAGAGATTTCAGCCCTCGACTGATACGAGGGCGATCGTCTAAACAAGGCCCTGCACTGAGGGTGTCGGCCTGAGCGGATGCAATCAAACTCATACCGGGTCGATCCGCGGTAAGCTGTCCGATATCAATCGGTATGGGTTTTGAGCCTACAGGCGAACCGCCAAAATCAATAGCGCTGGACGGTGTCGGGGCCACCGTCTGGGCGCCAGAAACGCTGCTGCGTGGGCTATCCGGCACCCGGCTGGTGTTGCGCGGGGTATCGAAACTCGCTGTTGCCCCCGATTCACGTGTGTTGCGGTAAAAGGCCAAAGCAGGCTTGCGGTTAGCTAAAAACGCGCGTAGGGCTACATCGTCAGACAGATCAATGATCTCCACGCGTCGGTTACGAGCCCGCCCGTCAGCGCTACGGTTGTCTGCAACGGGCAATGTTTCTCCAGCGCCCTGAAAAAAGAGCTGCGATTCAGCCACCCCACGATCCCTGAACACGCGCGCGACAGCCCGCGCCCGACGCTCGGACAAATCCGCATTGAACTCAGAACTCCCGGTGTCGTCGGTGTGGCCTACCAACAAAATCCGCTTGGTCAGCAAGTTTGAAACTTCCGCCGTCTCTTCTTTGGAAGACTGACTACTTAACCGCCTCTTTTGCACCTCAAAGCTGTACTGGTCAGCTATTTGCTCAAAGTAGCGCTGGGCCTGGGCGGTCAGCTGATCCGAGCCGGTCTCAAATTGACGACCGTCGTCTTTTAGAACCACCTTCAAGCCCACAATTGGAGTCGGTGCAGGCGTCTGCGACTTCATGGGCGGGCTTGCGCTTGGCGTGGCCGCCGTCTCCACGGTGGCGAGTGGTGGCGCCTGAATTTCTTCAAACCGAATATCCAGCTGATTAGCCTGTGCGATTTTGTACAGCTCACAGCGGCGACGGTCGATATCTGCACCAATGAGACCGCCCAGCACAGCCCCCGCACCAGCACCCAGAATACGTGCCTTATCGGAGTGCTGCATCTGGTTACCGATGACGGTGCCGATCAAGGTTCCCAATGCCACGCCCATATTTCGACTGGCGTTGTTGCAAGGACTTTCCACGGGCACCACGGGAGAAGTGCCGTACGCCTGATTGCCGCGTGGCGGAGCTGTCGCACAAGATGTAAGCAGCGCGGCACATAAACCCAGCGCCGCAGGGCGCGCGCTCCGGCCGGAGCGCGTAAATTGGCCGCTTAACATGGACACTCCGTTCCTTTGTGAGGGTCGGCGCAAACGAACCTCCGTTGTCGAAAGTTGCTCGACGAGCCAGCAATCGCGCGAATTAGTGCAAAGCAATCTTACAAGACTTGTCGGCTTGCGCGGGAACGCTCACTTATGAAGCGCGCCGCGTTAGGCGCCAAAAAGGGTTTCATACGGATGTCATTCAAGTCCTCAATGATGCGCGCACGGCGTCCACAAAACGCCCGGTTCAAGCCCTTCATTCATAGGAACATCCCCGATGGTTTTCACCATTTCTCCCCCGTTTTGCTTACGCGCCAGCACGCTGCATATTTCCCGTGCCCTTGCCATTTTTTGTTTAGCCGCGCCCTGTGTCGCCGCCCAGCAAGAGCCAGTGAATCTCAGCACGGTGGTGGTGACTGCCAAGACGCCTGAGACGCTGCAGCCCAACGAGACCGCGCCCTCCCAAGGCCGCTTGGAAGCGCGCTCCGCGCAGTCAGTCGTGAGCGACTACTTCATCCGAAATTTCACCTCAGCGGTCGCGGATTACACCCAAGCCGTGACGATGACACCCGGCGCCTTTGCCTATTCGCCAAATGGTGTGGGCTTGAGTGATTCCAAAATTACCATTCGCGGACTGAGTGACAGCTACTCGGTGATGACGTTTGACAGCATTCCGTTCAACGACACCAATGGCGTGAGCCACCACTCCTGGGTCTGGTTTCCCACCCAGTTTCTAGGTGGCGTGGTGGTGGACCGTAGCCCCGGCTCGGCGTCCAGCGTCGGACAGGCCACGTTTGGTGGCAGCATCAATTTGCAGTCCCGCGTGTTGGAACCCGAGCGCCGCACCAGCGTCAGCTATTCCGCCGGTTCGTGGAACACACGTCTGGTCAATCTGGAGCATGAAACCGGCCAGTTTGGCAGCGAAGGCAAGTCCAACCTGCTGGTGAATGTGCAAAAAATGAAGTCCGACGGCTACGAAACCTACAACCGCCAAGACCGCCAGGGCTTATCGGCCAAGTTCCAGCATGAACTCACGAATGCCACCACGCTAACCCTGTTTGGCTCGTATCTGGATTTGAAGAGCAACACGCCCAATATCAAAGGCGTGTCGCGTGCCAATTACGACGTCGGCAACTACACCTACCTGCTCAGCGCCGACCCCGCTCGCGCCGACTACTACGGCTACAACTTCTACGACGTGCCCACTAGCTTCGTCTATGTCGGCCTGAATTCGCGCTTGGGCGACGGTTGGGTGTTAGAAGACAAGCTCTACCGCTACAGCTACCACAACAAGCAAAACTACAACAGCGCCACCAAAATCTCGGCCACCAGTGCCACCGACAAGCTGAATGCCTATAACACCTACGGCAACCTATTGAAATTGGTGCGCGAGTCCGCTATGGGCAGCTTGCGCATGGGGCTTTGGATGGATCAGGCCGACAGCCATCGCTACCAAATACAGTCCGACCCGCGTACCTGGGTTGACGCAGCGGCGCCCAATTTCAACGAGAGCTACCGCACCATCAGCATGCAGCCTTATGTGGAACACGAGTTCAAACTGGGCGACAAGCTAAAAATCACGCCGGGCCTTAAATATGCGTCTTATCGCCAAGACTTTCTGCACCAACAAGACCTGGGCTCTGGCGTTGGCCCGCTGGGCGGCACCATCAACGCGGCGAAAACCGCCATCACAGGTGGTGCCGGTAGCGTGGCCAACAACATCCGGTACAGCGACTGGCTGCCCTCACTGGACGTGCACTACGCGATTCGCCCCCAGTGGAGCGTGTACGCACAGCTTGCTGAAGGTGACCAGATACCCAGCACCACCGTGTTTGACGTGCCCTACGCTAAAGTCAACCCCGCGCCCAAACCAACCAAGGCCAAGACCTTCCAGACCGGCACCGTGTGGAACAGCGCCGACATGACCCTGGCTGCCGATGTGTACTACACCAAGCTAGACGGCGCGTACACCAGCTATCTGGACGCAACCGGTAACACGGCCTGGGTGTTCAGCGGTACGCAGGTCAACCAAGGGGTGGAAGCAGAAGGCAGCTTTGCGCTGGGGCGTGGCCTGAGCGTGTACGCCAACGCCACCTTCGGCAGCCTGAAATACGCCAACGGCCAGTGGGTGGCTGGCGCGCCAAAAGACACCGAAACCGTCGCGCTGAACTACAACCAAGCCGCCTGGGCGGCCAGCTTGTCGATGAACCGTGTCGGTAAGATGTACAACGACGGTACCACCGCAGCCAACCCCACCGTGCATGAAGCCTTTACCCTCAACCCGGTACTGCTAACCAATCTCTTTGTGAACTACACCGTGAAGCACTTGATTGGTTTTGACAAAGAAACCCGGTTCCAGTTGGGCGTCAACAATGTCTTTAACCGCCACGACATCGTGGGCATTGCCACGCCCACGGCTAACAGCAGCAGCGCCGCGCCCAACGCAGCGGACTTGCTGACCATTCTGCCGGGGCGCAGCTTGGCGTTTACGGCGACCATGAGCTTTTAGGCATGGTGTTCAACCTAGAAACCGCAGTTGACCGCTTCATGGCGGTCAAAAAAACGGATGCATAAACACGGCGATGGCCCCCCGCATCTATTCACCTGGTGGGTGAGGTCGCTACGTGCCCGATTGCGCCGCCCTGGGATGCCCTGGCGGTGTTGCTCCTCCTTGCTGGCATCAGCCAGCCGCGTCGTCGCGCCTGGCCAGGCCAGCCCATGGCGGCACACTCGGGCGCGTCCAACTGCGGTTTCTAGGTTCAAAGCGACCGCTATCCGCGTGTTTTTGCGCACCGCCCTTGGCGCCGGTGTTGATCCCAGCGCATGACTCCATGAGCATGCGCCTACTTACCGTCACGGTCGGCGCCCTGTTGTTGTCCACCCAACCGGCTTGCACCATGCTGCAAGCCACCGTGGACTCGCCGGTGCTGGCGGTTTTTACAGTACAGGGTGCGGGGCCTAGCCCCATGCTCCGGGCGTTGACTCGGGCGGGCAGTTGCCCCGCCGTGGCTTGGGACGGCCAACCTACCCAGCCCATGGCCACGCGGGCGGAGCCCACTACCGTGCCCACGCGTGGCGACAGTGCCCAAGCCGAGACCAAGCCCGCCGTCTTAGATGTGCGGGTCTGTGAAGTGGCATGGCCTGCGGGTGCTCGCGGCGCCCAAGTGGCGGACCACACCCTGGCCGCGCCCCACCGGGAGATTCGGCGCATCGTGCTGCTGGGCGACAGCGGCTGCCGCATGAAGGCATCAGAAAACGCGTTCCAGCATTGCCTTGCGCCATCGGCCTGGCCATTCGCGCAGATCGCGCGCCTTGCTGCCGATATGGCACCGGACTTAGTGGTGCATGTGGGCGACTTGCATTACCGTGAAAGCCCCTGCCCGATACAAAGGCCGGGGTGCACCAATAGCCCCTGGGGCTACGGTTTTGACGCTTGGCAAGCTGATTTTTTTGAGCCGGCCCGCCCGCTGTTAGCGCGCGCGCCCTGGGTATTCGTACGTGGCAATCACGAATCCTGCGCGCGTGCCGGGCAGGGCTGGTTTCGCTGGCTCGATAGCCAGCCCTGGACGCCGACTCGCTCTTGCGACCTGACTCTTCACGATGACACCGCCGACTATTCCGCTCCCTACGCGGTGGCCCTGTCAGACCAAACCCAGTTGCTGGTGTTTGACTCCTCAAAAACCAGCGGCAAAGCCTTGCCACCGACCAGCGTGGCCTACCGCATGTACCGGGCTCAACTCGAACAGGTACAGGCCCTGGCTGCGGCCAAGCCCAACAACCTGTTTCTCAGCCACCACCCGTTACAGGTTTTCAAGCCTGTGCGAGATGGCCAAGCGCCCACGGCAGACGGCAATCGCGGTTTGCAATCGGTATTCAGCGCGCTGTACCCGGACACCCTGTTGCCGCCGTCGGTGAGCCTGGCCCTGCACGGCCATGTTCATGTGTTTGAGGCGATTAGTTTTGACACACCCCACCCGGTGTCGCTGGTGTTGGGCAACTCGGGCTCGCTCAATGAAGGTGCGCCACCCGCCTCCATGCCCCCAGGCACCCCGGCTGATTCAGGCGCACGGGTGGCCGACTACGCGACCCAGCCCGGCTACGGTTTTGCCACCCTGGACATGGTGGGCGAAGCACGGGCGGGCCATTGGCTGCTGACCGAATACAACGCGGCGGGCCAGGCGCTGATTCGCTGCGATATTCAGCACAAAACCAGCCGCTGCCGCCCCGTCTAAGCCCTTACAGCCGAAAAATCTTGCCCGGATTCATGATGTTGTCTGGATCCAGTGCGCGTTTGATGCTGCGCATCAAGTCCACCGCTGCGGCGCCGGTTTCGCTCACCAAAAAGTCCATTTTGTGCAGGCCCACGCCATGCTCGCCGGTGCAGGTGCCCTCCAGGCGTAGCGCGCGCGCCACCAGCTTGTGGTTCAAGTCTTCGGCCACGGCGCGTTCGCGCGGGTCGTGCGGATCCAGCAGGTAGCCAAAGTGGAAATTGCCGTCGCCCACATGGCCTACCAGAAAGTAGGGCAGGCCGCTGGCGTCGGCTTCGGCCACCGAGTCCAGCAAGCAGTCGGCCAAGCGTGAAATCGGCACGCAGGTGTCGGTAGAAATAGCGCGGCAACCGGGGCGCGACTGAATAGCAGCAAAGTAGGCGTTGTGCCGTGCCGTCCACAGCCGGGTGCGCTCCTCGGGCGTGGTTGCCCATTCAAAGGCCGTGCCACCAAACGAATCGGCTATCTCCTGCACCGTGCGCGCTTGCTCCTCCACGCTGGCGGGCGAGCCGTGAAACTCCATCAACAACAGCGGCTGCTCGCGCAAATGCAGCTTGGCATGCGCGTTCACCATGCGCACCGTGTTGGCGTCTATTAGCTCCACGCGGGCAATCGGCACACCCAATTGGATGATTTGGATCGTGGTGCGCACGGCGGCTTCGATACTGGGGAACGAGCACACCGCCGCCGATATCGCCTCGGGCAGCGGGTACAGCTTGAGCGTGATTTCGCTAATCACACCCAAGGTGCCCTCGCTGCCCACCAGCAGACGCGTCAGGTCGTAACCGGCGCTGGACTTCTTGGCCCGCGTGCCGGTGCGCACCACCTCGCCGCTGGCCGTGACCAGCTCCAGCGCCAGCACGTTCTCGCGCATGGTGCCGTAGCGCACCGCATTCGTGCCGCTGGCGCGCGTGGCCGTCATACCGCCGATGGAGGCGTCCGCACCCGGGTCGATGGGGAAGAACAAGCCCGTGCTCTTCACCGCCTCGTTGAGCTGCTTGCGCGTCACGCCGGGCTGCACCGTCACGGTCAAATCCTCGGCATGGATGGCCAGCACCTGGTTCATGCGGCTCACGTCGATGCTGATGCCGCCTTGCACCGCCAGCAAATGCCCCTCCAGCGACGAGCCCACGCCAAACGGAATCACCGGCACCCGGTAGGCTGCAGCCAGCCGCACCGCATCGGCAATATCTGCCGTGCTCTGCGCAAACACCACGGCGGCGGGTGGCGGCGCTTCAAACGAGGACTCGTCGCGCCCGTGCTGCTCGCGCACGGCTAGCGCGGTGGAGCATTGCGCGCCAAAGCGTTCCCTTAACGCCACCAGCAAGGCCTCGGGCACATCGCGTGGCTGTATCGTCAACTGGGCCGGGGTGGTCGGAGCGTTCATGGCGTGCCTTTGGGCAGGGGGAGGGGTTAAAGCAATTGTCGGCAAGCATAGCGGCTTGTCAGGTGCAGGCAAGGTCGGCAAAACCCGCTCCATGCGCCTGGCGCCCGCAGCCTGATCGCCAACCCAGCCTGACACAATAAGCGGCTCAGCACCGACAGGAAAAGCCGCATGGGACAACGACTAACGCAAATCGCCACCCGCACCGGAGACGATGGCACAACCGGCCTGGGAGACAACACCCGCGTGCGCAAAGACAGCCTGCGCGTGCAGGCCATGGGCGACGTGGACGAACTTAACTCCAGCCTGGGCCTGCTGCTGTGCGAGCCCTTGCCGCCGCCAGTGCGCGAGCTGTTGATCGACATCCAGCATCAGCTCTTCAACCTGGGTGGCGAGCTGTCCATTCCCGGTTTTGAACTGCTCAAAGCCCAAGCCGTGTTGCAGCTCGACCAAGCGCTGCAAACGCACAACGACACGCTGCCGCGCCTGCAAGAGTTCATCTTGCCCGCCGGTTCGCGCGCGGCCGCGCAAGCCCATGTGTGCCGCACCGTGGCGCGCCGCGCCGAGCGCGCCGTGGTGGCACTGGGCGCCGCCGAGCCCCTGCGCGACACCCCCCGCCAGTATCTAAACCGCCTGAGCGACCTGCTGTTTGTGCTGGCCCGCGTGCTCAACCGCATGAACGGCGGCGACGATGTGTATTGGAAAAGCGCGCGCATGGGCGCGGGCTAAGCGATCAGCCCCACCTGCTCCAGCAGGCAATTTATGGGGTTTACCGGTGCTGCTCGAATTGTTTTTATTGAAGAGGTGAAAAAGCGCGATGAACACACGTACTGAAACGGTGCAAATTCTCCGTGACACGGGCGGCCATCCTGCCTTTGCGGTGATTCCTTTTGCCCAGTACCAGGCGCTTATCAAGAGCAAGGCCCGCGTGGAGCCGGGGATTCCGGCTGCCGTGGTGGACCTGGCCATGAACAACGGCTGGTCGGCTGCCCGTGCTTGGCGCGAACACCAGGAAATCACGCAGACCGAGGTGGCGCACCGCATGGGCATCACCCAAGGGGCTTATGCCCAGCTTGAGGCCAAGAAAAGCATTCGCAAGTCCAGCCGTGCCAAGATTGCTTTGGCACTCGGCATCCACGAATCCCAACTCGATTTTTGATTCGATCATGCCCGCCCCCACCGCTGCGCAAACCCCGCCCGCCTTCGAGCCGCAAATCACCCGCTACCGCCGCTGGCTGCACACCCGGCGCGGCCTGCATTTCGATTCCTACGACGCGCTGTGGCGCTGGTCCACCACCGAGCTGGCGGCGTTCTGGCAAAGCATCTGGGACTACTTTGAACTGCAGTCCCCCACGCCCCCCACCGCCGTGCTGGAGCGCAATGTCATGCCCGGTGCGCGCTGGTTCCCCGGTGCCCAGTGCAACTATGCGCAGCAGGTGTTGCGCCATGCACAGCCTGCTGCCGCCGCCGGGTTTTCCGCCCTTATCAGCCACGACGAGCCCAGCCTGGCCAGTGGCCAAGCGGCGGCGCACCTGAGCTGGCCCGAGCTGCGCCGCCAAGTGGCCTCACTGGCCCTGCACCTGCAAGCCCAAGGCGTGCAGCCTGGCGACCGGGTGGCGGCCTACCTGCCCAACCGGCCCGAAACCATCGTCGCCTTTCTGGCCGTGGTCAGCATTGGCGCGGTGTGGAGCGTGTGCGCGCCCGACATGGGCAGCCCCGCCGTGCTGGACCGCTTTCGCCAGATTGAGCCGGTGGCCCTCATCGCCTGCGACGGCGTGCATTACGGCGGGCGCAACATCGACCGCAGCGCGGTAGTGGGCGAGCTGCGCGCCGCCCTGCCCAGCGTGCGCCATGTCATCGTGTTGCAGCATGCGGCGGCCACGGCTGCCGTGCCCCAGGCCGCCCCTTTTAGCAGCACCGTGGCGCGTGACGACGCGGCCACACAGGCCTTTGCACCGCTGTGGCTGCCCTTTGACCATCCGCTGTGGATCGTCTATTCCAGCGGCACCACCGGCCTGCCCAAGCCCATCGTGCACGGCCACGGCGGCACCCTGCTCGTGGCGCTGGCGCAAACCCACATCCACCACGACGTGGGTTGCAGCTACGAACCCAATAGCTGGGGCGAGCGCTTCCACTGGTACAGCTCCACCGGCTGGGTGATGTGGAACGCGCAAATGAACGGCCTGCTCAACGGCAGCACCTGCTGCCTGTTCGACGGCAACCCCGGCGGCAGCAAAGACCGGCCCGACTGGAGCACCTTGTGGCGCTTTGCCGCCGATGTAGGCGCCACCTGGTTCGGCGCCGGTGCCGCCTTCTACGCCAACTGCATGAAAGCCAACCTAGACCTCAAACCATGCGGCCCCCTGGCCCACGTGCGCGCCCTCGGCACCACCGGCTCGCCCCTGAGCGAAGACGTGCAGCGCTGGGGCAGCGCCCAGTTCGCCAGCCTATGGGCAAACGCAGAGGCCCCACCCGCCGCCGGGCCGCCCCTAGGCGGGTGCGCCCCCTCGGGGGGCAGCGCAGCGGCGTCAGCCGCAAGCGTGGGGGCTAATCCACCCGCCGCCGGGCCGCCCCTAGGCGGGTGCGCCCCCTCGGGGGGCAGCGCAGCGGCGTCAGCCGCAAGCGTGGGGGCTAATCCACCCGCCGCCGGGCCGCCCCCAGGCGGCTGCGCCCCCTCGGGGGGCAGCGCAGAAAAAAATATCTGGTGGTGCAACATCTCCGGCGGCACCGACTTTGCTGGCGCCTTCATCGGCGGCAACCGCGAACTGCCGCAGGTGCCGGGCCAGATGCAATGCCGCCTGTTGGGTTGCGCGGTGGAAGCCTGGAACGAGCAGGGCGAGCCCGTCATCGGCGCCGTGGGCGAGCTGATTTGCAGCCAGCCCATCCCCTCCATGCCGCTGTATTTGTGGGGCGACGCAGACGGACGGCGTTACTTGGCCAGCTACTTCGACGCCTACCCCAGCGGCCTGGGCCGCCACGGTGGCGCAGGCCCCGTGTGGCGCCACGGCGACTGGCTGCACATCACGCCCGAGGGCGGCTGCATCATCTATGGCCGCAGCGACGCCACCATCAACCGCCACGGCCTGCGCATGGGCACCAGCGAGCTGTACCGCGCCGTGGAAGCCCTGCCCGAGGTGCTGGATTCGCTGGTGGTCGATCTGGAATACCTGGGCCGCGACAGCTACATGCCGCTGTTCGTGGTGTTGCGCCCCGGCCTGGTGCTAGGCCCAGCCCTGCAAGCGCGCATCGCCCAAGCCATCCGAACCGCCGTGTCCCCGCGCTTTGTGCCCGACGAGGTGTTCCAGGTGAGCGACATCCCGCGCACCCTGTCAGGCAAAAAGCAGGAGCTGCCCATCAAAAAGCTGCTGCTGGGCCAGCCCATAGAAAAAGTCATCAACCGCGACGCCATGGCCAACCCCGAGAGCCTGGCCTGGTACGTGGCGCTGGCGCAGCGGCGGCTGGGGCAGGGCGCCCAGGCGGGTGATGCGCACCGGGGTTGATGGGGCCGCGCTGCGGCGGCGCCTCGGCTTTTGCATGCGCGGCTCGCCCGCCCCCAGGGTCACCAGCCGCTGGGCCGCTTGAATCCGCACAAAGGTTTGCTGGGCCTCGCGCAAAAGAGCGGCCGGCCTTGCCCGGCCCCTAGCCCTGCGGCGCCTGCCAGCGCCGCACCGCAGGCGCTGGGCGCAGCCGGGCGCGGCTGAGTTCGTAATGGGTTTGCAGGTTCATCCAGAAGCGGGCGCTGCTCACGCCGGCCTGCTCCAGGCGGATGGCCATGTCGGGGCTGATTCCGGCGCGGCCATTGAGCACGCGCGATAGCGCCGTGCGCGATATGCCCAGCCGTTGCGCCGCGTCGGTGACTTCCAGACCCAAGGGCACCAGCACGTCTTCGCGCAGCAATTCGCCGGGGTGGGGGTGGTGTTTCATCATCAGGGATTCCTTGTTTAGTGATAGTCCTGGTAGTCAAGCAGTTCAACATCCGCGCCTATAAATCGAAATGTGATGCGCCAATTTCCGTTCACCCATATCGACCAGTAGCCGTGCAGTTCGCCCTTTAAAGGATGCAATTTGTACCCGGGCTGACTCAGGTCGCTGGCTGACATGGCCGCATCCAACGCAGCCAATACGCGCAATAACTTGGGTACCTGCGCGGCCTGTACCCCGTGTTTGCTTCCGGTACGGTACAAGGCCTGCAAGCCCTTGTGCTTGAAACTCAGGATCATAGGCAGAGTGTAGCGTGTAGCGGTGCACGCTACAGAGGTGGGGCGAGTGAGCGGCGTTTGGCCTAGCCTTATGGTGCGGCGTTGCCTTCAGCCGCGCCGGTTTACCCGCACAATGCCCATCGCGGCCAGCAGGCTGGGGCGGACGGTTTCTTGCAGCCACGGCGCGCCCAGGTGGTTGACGCACACGCTAACCCCATCAGCGGGCTTGGTGCGCCACACCAAGCCGCCTGGCCAAAGCGCCCAAGGGTTTATCCAGCGTCCACAGCGCCAGCCCGGGCGTTAGCCGGGTGGAGGCCAGCAGCAGCATATCCACCACGCCACAGCCCAGGCCGAACAGCCGTTCGTGCTCAATCAAGGCCCGTGTTTCCTGCAAGCTGGCTTGGCGTGCTTGCTGCAGCCTACTCAGGTCAGCCAGTGTTTGCGCGCGCGCAGGCGGTGTGCCGCAGGCCAGTTCGCCAACCACCAGGGGGTGCATCACCACCTGGTCGCGCAGCAGCAAGTCCGCCAAAGCCGTGTTGTGCCGCCGAAAGTGATCCACCCATACCGAGGTGTCCACCAGCACGCGGGTCATGGCCTTGCAGGGCGGCGGCGCCGCACCTTCTGCATATGCGGCGCGCTGGCCCCCAGCGCGGCCAGCCGCTTGGCGGCTTGAACCCGCACAAAGGTTTGTATGGCCTCCCGAAAAAGAGCCGCCTTGTCCATCCCCGGCTCGGCCAGCGCCAGGGCCTGGTCGTACAAGGCGTCGTCAATCGTTACGGTGGTGCGCATGGACCAACTTTCAAATCAACATTGATGCGATTTTGCATCAAAAAATGCATCAAAAAATGCATCAGGCAAGCAGCGGCCTGCACACACAGCGCCGCGCCGTGTCGCGCATAGGCTGTGGCCTTGCCCCGCCCCTAATCCTACGGCGCCTGCCAGCGCCGCACCGCAGGCGCTGGGCGCAGCCGGGCACGGCTGAGTTCGATATTCGATATCCCCAGCCGTTGCGCCGCGTCGGTGACTTCCAGACCCAAAGGCACCAGCACGTCTTCGCGCAGCAATTCGCCAGGGTGGGGGTGGTGTTTCATCATCAGGGGTTCCTCGTTCAGTGATAGTCCTGGTAGTCAACCCGCGCTGCGCTCGTGCCGATAGGGTGGCTGTTGCGCTGCCTTCGGCGCAGCCCCGTGGCGCAGCGGTGCGGGCTTTCAGCCGCGCCGGTTCACCAGCACAATGCCCAGCGCCACCAAGGCGATGGCGACCAGCAGGCTGGCGCTGGCGGCTTCGTGCAGCCACAGCGAGCCAAATAGCAGCGCGAACACGGGTGTGAGAAAGACAAAGGCTGAGATATGCGTGGCCGGGTAGCGGCTGAGCATCCACATCCAGGCCAGGTAGCTGGCAAAAGCGCCCAGCACGGTTTGCACCGCGAGCGAGGCCCAAGCGAAGGCGCTAAAGGGTTGGCCCCAGGGTTCGTGCAAGCCCAGCGAGAGCAGGGGCAGCAGCAGCGCGCTCATGCCCACCTGGTAGAACAGCAGCTTCTCGGGCGACACGCTGGCCAGTGCCGAGGCGCGTATCACCACCGTAGTCAATCCCCAAAACATACCCGCCACCAGCGCCAGTGCCTCGCCCCAGCCGCCTTGGCCGGAGCGCAGGCCGTCGCGCAGCGCAAACACCACGGCGGCAAAGGCGCAGGCCAGGCCCAGCCATTGCAGCGCGCGCAGCCGCTCGCTGCGTACCCACAGCGGCAGCAGCGCCGCCACCCAAAACGGCGAGGTGTACAAAAACACCGTCAGGCGCGATGCGGTGGTGAACTGCAGGCCGATGTACAGGCAAGCAAATTCCGCCGCAAACAGGCCACCTGCCAGCAAGCCGGGCATGAGCGAGCCATCGCGCCCGGTCAGGGCCACGCCGCGCCAGGCGCACCACAGGCCCAGCAACAGCGTGGCGCCGATAAAGCGCAGCGCGGCTTGCAGCACGGGCGGTACTTCAGGCAGCGTGGCTTTAACCAAGACCTGCTGAAAGCCCCAAAACAGGCAGCAGGCCAACAGCAGCGCCACGGCCACGCTGTCAAGCCGGTTTTTACGCGGGGGGTTCATGTGCGCAAGCCCGCTGCGCCCCGCTTGCTTAACGCAGCCAAGCTGGCTTTGAGGCTGCGCGCTTGCGCCGTGCCCAGGCCGTGCAGAATGCGCGCCTCTTGCTGGCGCGCCGCCTCCATCAGCGGCTGCACCAGGCCTTGCCCGGCGGGGCTGATTTGCACCAGGGTGCGGCGCTGGTCTTGCGCGTCGGCACAGACGCGCAGCCAACCCTGCTCGGTCATGCGCTGCACCTGTTTGCTTACCGTGGGTTGCTGAGCCAGCACCTCTTGCGCCAACTGCGTGATGGTCAGTGGGGCGCTGTCGCACAGCGTGGCCAGCACCCGCCACTCCAGCGAGCGCAGGCCCGCCGCGCGCACCTGGGCCTCAAAGTCGCGGTACACCGCGTGGTTGGCCTGGCCGAGCAAATAGCCCAGGTAAGCGTCAACAAAGCGCGGGCTGCTCACAGCGCATGCTCGGTATAAAAACGCCCGCCGTGAAACAGCAGCGGCGATACCCCGGGCTGGCGGCTGCAACGCTCCACCTGGCCGACGAAGATCACATGGTCGCCCTCTTCATAGCGGCTGCGGTTAAAGCATTCAAAGCATGCGGCCACACCATCCAGTAGCGGCACGCCCGCGGCACCGATATGAAAGCCCACCCCGTCCCAGCGCTTCACGCCGCGCGCGGCAAAGCGCTCGGCCAGCGCGCGTTGATCGGCGCCCAGAATGTGGATGGCGTAATGCGAGCCGGTGCTAAAGGCCGACAGCGAGGCCGCTGCCTTGGCCAGGCTCCATAGCACCAGGGGCGGCTCCAGCGACACCGAGTTGAACGAATTGGCCGTCAAGCCAATGGGCTCGCGCGCGTCGTTCAGGCCGGTGACGATGGTTACACCGGTGGCAAACATGCCCAGCGCAGCCCGAAACTCTGGCGTGGAAAAACTCGGTTGCAGGGCTTGGGTGGGTGGGGTCATGGCGGGCGGGCGGGTGTGTAACGGGGGTCGGGCAGGCGGGTCAAATACATGAAATTTCATGTATTATGGGCGATTACTTGGCTAGCTATTCTCCCCCGTCTTTGCCCCATGGCTGGCGGGGGCATATCGTTCAACATGCTGCAAGAAATCACCGAGCCCGCCTGGGTTGACGCATTTGAAACCGTGCTGCGCCGCTGCGCGCTGCAAGCGGGCGACACGGTGGCGGTGTT
>Ga0209189_1000862_pt1 | contig 23628 bp, 17 predicted proteins | sample C_130820_EF_Meta_FD_187308 | JGI IMG/M metagenome (GOLD analysis project Ga0209189, IMG submission 187308) | Freshwater microbial communities from Lake Croche, Canada to study carbon cycling - C_130820_EF_MetaG (SPAdes) (version 3) | ecosystem: Environmental > Aquatic > Freshwater > Lake... | reverse complement strand
CTTTTAATATTTTTAATCATTAGAAAAAAATACATTGCTTTCTAATATAGGATCATATACATAAAAACATTTAGGTATAACGCGAATACCATAATTACCATTTATAAGTTTTATATTAATTATTTTTAAGGGTTCTGTCATATGCTTTTTGCATAATTCTTTTATTCCAGTATTAGGAACATAACCAATAATTTTATCATTATTCATAATAGAAATTGCAAATTTGTCATATTTATTATCTGGGTCGTGTTTCATAATTAATTCGGTATCGTATGTTATATTAGAACAATTTTCTTTATAGAAACTAATACCAGAAATTAAAAATGACTTTTCAGGAAAAATAATTTTATTACCATAATATTGTTGTGTGAAATGGCCATAGATAGACATTTAATATAAATATATTATTATTGATATCATATTAAATCTTTAAGTTGATAGCATTCTAAATGTTAAAGCTGTAATATTTATATGACCTTTAATTTACTCTCGAGTGATTTATAGTAATGTTTATTATACATTACATTTTTATCCAACGCTTTGGCCAAAGTTTTATCACTTATCTTTAATTGCTTGATACAATCGTATTTACAAATAAATTCTTTCACTAAATAGTTTTCAGAATCAAATTGACCTACACCATTTCGATATAATGTAGGCTCCCCATTTGTTTCTTGAAATTTTATTTTCAATTCTTCATCGCAGTCATCATATAATTTGTAATAAAATCCCTTAATTAACGTAAAATTTTTTACATGATTGTCTAAAGCAGAACTAGATTGAAAACCATTTAAATGTGCAGCAGTTTTTCTGTCTATAAATACATTGACAATTTTGGTTTTATCATTATTTATTTGAGCGATATAACCCAAGTTTTGAGTCTTGGTTTGTTTTGTTGGTGATATTTGATGAATAACATTTGGATCTAATTCCCTATCCACGAAAAGCCATCTAAACCCGCAATAAATTGTATTTTCAAAAACGGCCTTATTTATGCTTGGTCTTTTCAAAGCAGAACTTTCTTTCATTGCTTCTGTAACAGATTCATAAACTTTTACCAATTGCATTGTTTCAGGGTTTATTTTTTGCAAGCGTGGGCCTAGTGTTGTCAAAGGTTCATTAAATCCATTGGTAATTTTTGTTTGTGATGAATTTATTTTTTCCACAAGTTCCCTATTCGATTTTTCGAGGTTGTCTATTTTTAATGACATCTTTTTTAACATACAAAGTAATTCTTGTGCGATGCCATTCTCGGTATTAATAGTTTGCATTTCGAGTTTCAATTTGAGTTGTTCATTTTCTAGTTCTAATTTATGTGTATCGTTTTGATTGAAATACTTAAGATTGTTATTTATAACATTTAATAATGTTTGATAAGAAAGTTTCTTTCCAATTAAAAATAGTTCCAATTCACTTTCATGACCAGATAAATCATTTACTCTAGAATCTATTACTAATTGATGTTCTTTTACAAAAGATTCAAAATCTTTACTTTTGTTAACAGCAAAACAATCAAGCAGTAGACATTCGGGATATTTACTTTTGTGCTCTTTATAACGATTGGTAATCCCTATTCGACTCTCACCAATCTTTACAATGTATTGGCCATGCTGCAATGTTTTTATTTTAATTATATAAAAAATAGCCCCAGCAGTTCCATATTCTTTTAATAATATTTTTTCTCTTTCTAAGATTTTTTGTTTTTCCAACTCTTGATCATATTCTTGTTGCTTCTTGTCTTCTAATTGTTGAATTTCTGTTTTCTTCAGTTCAAGTTGTGTTTTTAGATCATTACTTTCTTCTATCAATATTTCGTGCAATACATCTTCAAGTTTAATAAAATAATCATGGATTTCGTCAGCTTTTTTTGTTCCAGCCTTTAAACAAAATTTTTTAAATGTATCAATATTCAACATAATTATTTCTTTGTTATGACCACCTTTAACATTTGTTTGCTTCTCCGTTTGGAGGAGCGATTTTTTATAATCTATATTATTTTTAAAACAATTTTCCAATAATCTTTTTGAATTAAATTTAGAATTGAACCCCAACCACTTCCATACATTATCTAAATCAATAACAAAATCATTTTTATTATCATACTTCAAATAGCAATAAAAACTAGCAATAAACATCTGTTGTTCATAATTATTAAAGTGTTTTTGCACTTTTTCAATCAACTTTGACTGATAATCACCATTTAGCTTGGTAATTGGGTTACTTTCTATAAGATTTACGATGTCTATGCTCATTTTATATACAAACATAGATGATATCTTTATATTATTTTTTGCTTTTATATTCAAAAAGCAGTGTTTAATATTATTATTAAAACTGAATATTTTTCCAATATCACTACTACATAGTAGATGACCTTCATTTTTATGAAAAACTTCAATATTTGTTTGCTCCTGAAGGTTCAGGAGCAAAATGTGCAAGTCATAAAAATATTTTTTTTACTTTTATATTCAAAAAGCAGTCTTTAATATTATTATTTTCTAAAAAAATAATATTAAATTTCAAAATAAAATATATATATAGTAACACGATGTATGGTGTTTAATTTGAGTAAGCGAGGCCGCCCCCTTATGCTTACTCACTTATTAGCTTTCACTAATAAGCTGGACTATTCCTTAAGTCTTCATTGAAAGTTGCTAGCTTTCTCAGACCCATTCCATTATAGTCTCTGAACCTTCTTCGTATGCTTGCATTATCGCACTTAGAAGCTTGGCTGCAGATTGTCCAATCCTTTTCGTTATCACTATGCCCTAGGTCATTACCCCGGGTATTTGCTGTATTTTCACACAACAAAGTAGTAGAAAAGGCTCTCAGGATGTTCCTGCAATTTAGAAATGTCGCCTCCACCTGACTTGATAGTCAAAGAGAGACTAGCTGGTTATATAATGCGAATTGTTCAGATTCGCATATTTGCTTTACACTGTTTACCCATACTAGGAAGCAAATATCTAGTATGGCAGCCAACTGTTGGGCACAGGCGAGTGTATATAACGATATACAATCTTTTGAAATGCCCGACATAATTCTTAACACGTTATAATTTGTGGCATAGACGCGCACCTTAGCGGTCTTGGTTCCCTCAACTGTGGCGTTGGACAAGACCAATTGAAGTGTGGCGTTGTCAATGCGGGAGAAGTTGCACGTGCCTGAAGGTTGGTGCTCCTCAGGGCGAAGAGCAAAGGAGTACACGTTGATACCCTCATCGGGGTTGCGGGTGTGGGCCTGGTAGGGTTGGACCCAAGAGAAGTAGGAACCTTCACGCTCGGAGAAGCGGTCTTGGCCGTTGAGCTGGAGCTTGGCAGTGACAACGGGGTTTTGGCCCCAGCAATGCATGTCAAGGGAGGTCTCAGTGAGAACAAATGTGCCGGCGTCGGAAACAGAGGATCCGTTAAGGTGGTCGACGTGGCCGGTGTACTTGTTCACGGGAGGAGGCTGGACAGAGTAGGGGTAGTTGGGGTTGTTGGGGTCGGTAGTATCATATCCAGGAACCTCTTGGCCGCCAAGGTTGGGCTCGTTGTAGGGGTTGGAAGGTCCGTTCCAGTATCCAGAGAAGCCAGAAGGAATGTAGGCGTCAAGAGCGCCGGCGTCTTGGAAGAGGCCGCGAGCGTCAATGAAGGCATTGGAGTTGGCAGCGACCTCTTGAGGCCCACCGAAGGCGTGGATGGCATTGGGAAGGGCATCAACCGCATCAGTGTAGTTGAAAGGTTGGGCACCGAGAACCTTGAAAAGAGTGGCATCGCATGTGAGGGAAGAGCAGTAATCGACGTTTTGATCGGGCTGCACAACCCAGATGAGCTCCTTCACGGGGTGGTTGAAGTTGAGCTTGATCTTGTTGCTGGAAGAACCGACAGACTCATCACCAGTGAATTGGAGTTGAGAGATCAAGTACTCGTGAGGGTTCTGGGCCATACGACGACGCTCGTCAGTGTCAAGGAACACGTAGTCAACGTAGAGGGAAGCGGCAACGATCGACTGGTTGTAGGCGATTGTGGCAGGAACAGGGCGTCCGGAAGCATATTGGTTAGCCATGTTGATAGGAGGGCCGGCGTTGCAAGAAAGTGTGGTAACAGCCCACAAGCACTCGTCAATAGGGCGAATGTCAAGGTTGATCTTGACCTCGTGGTATTGAAGGGCAATCAAAGGAAGGGCAAGACCGGGGTTTGTGCAAAACCAGAATTGAAGGGGAACGTAAAGGGTAGTCTCAGGAAGAGCGTTACGGGGAGCGCAAACTTGGCGAGGGGCAAGAGAGTCACAAGGGCCATCAACATCGGCGAAAGAGGGATCGGTGATGAAGGTGAGTTGTGTGGTGTTTCCGATCATCTTGAAGTAGCCGCGTTGTTGCTCAGAGGTCATGGTGAGCTGGTTCCAGATGTGCATCCAGTCACCATATTGGCGATCAATGCGCTGGCCACCAATCTCGACCTCAACCTGAGCGACAAGTTGCTCACCGGGGAAATCCAACCAACGAGCGTAAACGCCTTGGCCTTGGCCAGCGACATAGGCACCGACACCCATAAGCTGGTTGATCTCGGGAAGTGTCACCTGTAAATAAGTTCTGTAGGCAAGATCACCGTTGCGGGAGATCACGCACTGAACACGGCGACCGAAATCGGCTTGGCCGTTGAAAGTTTGCTCAATAGACTCAATAGCAAAGTTAGTGTATCTGCGGTATGTAACCTTCCAGAAAGTGATTTGAGGGTTACCAGTAAGGTAAACATCTTGAGCGCCATAAGCGACGAGTTGCATAAGACCACCACCCATTTTATATTATTGCTAAAGAAAAAAATTTTTGAAAATTTAATTTAATTAAATTAAATAAAAGAATTTTAATTAAATCAAGTCCATGAAATAAACCCCAAAAACTAACTTCGCAAAGACCCAAACTCTATTCGAGTATTTTATTTATATCCAAATTAGCTTTCATAAAATTTGCCAAGTAAGATTCCAGAAAAATTTCTTTTTTCCCTTCATGGTTTTTTGAAAAAATGAAAGAATCGTTCTTTTTCTTAATAGTCCAACCTTCTTCTAAAGCATTATATACAAATAGCATTTTTTGAAATCGTATATTATCTATTTTAATACCAGTATTATCTTGAGTATTTATATGTATTTCCATTATTTCCATTAGATAATGTAAAGAAAAATACCACTTTTTTTTAACTAGTTTATTTGTTTTTATTTATAGCTAGACTTATCAAATTATATTATTTTTATTATATTATTTTTATTATTTGTTATAATAATCTATTAAATAATTTATCCTAATGTATTTTAAAAAGATATAATAAATGCCTTCATTCAAGCCAAAGGCCCTTAAAAAAATAAAAGTTAGCAAAAGAAATGCTACTACTCTAGATGGAAAACACAAAGAATTTATAAATGAATTTTCTAAAGATGAGTTTGATACAATACCCAAATTAAAACTAGAAAAAAAAGAACTGAAAGAAAATCTATTAAACCATGAAGCGCTATCAATCGAAGAAAAGATGAATATTCAAGACCGAATAAATGAAATTAATGAAACAATTAAATTTACAAAAGAAAAAAAGAAGGATTACTTTTTAGATAATGCAAAATATATTTTTGATTATTTTGAAAACAAAAAAAATATTTCTAAAGGCGTTGCAGAAAGTAATTCTAAAAATAAAGTGGTCGACAATTTCTTCAAAATTAAAAATGACCAAACCAATAAAATCGAGATGAAAACCAATAATATTGTGCAAAAATACTTGAGTAACATTGACGATTCTTTTTTGGATGTGAATTCATTTGTAAATGCAACAGATGTTTGTCAATATTGCTACAAGGGCGAATTAATAGCATTAGAAGATGAGGGCATATTGATTTGCAACCAATGTTACAGAAATATTCCCTATTTAATTGAAAATGACAAACCTTCCTATAAAGAACCGCCTAAAGAAGTATGTTTTTATGCCTATAAAAGAATAAACCATTTTAAAGAAATTGTGGCTCAATTTCAAGGAAAAGAAACGACTCAAATACCACCGGAAGTAATTGAAAATATTAAACAACAAATAAAAAAGGAGAGAATTGAAATATCACAAATCACAAATCATAAAACGAAAGAAATATTGAAAAAATTAGGATACAATAAATATTATGAGCATATACCATTTATTAAGGATAAACTTGGCATCAAACCTCCCATAATGTCTCCTGAACTAGAAGAAACACTCTTTAATCTTTTTATGGAGTTACAGGGTCCTTATTCTAAATTTTGCCCGGATGATAGAGTAAATTTTTTGAATTATTATTATACAGCATACAAGCTTTGCGAATTGCTTGGCGAAACACAGTATCTTGAACATTTTCCAATGTTGAAAGACAGAGAGAAACGAATAGACCAGGATACAATTTGGAAACAGATATGCGAAGAACTAGATTGGGAATTTATACCTACCATCTAACACTATTTTTTGGCGTAAAATTGATGAAGTATACAAAAATATTTTATATTATTTATATTTTAAATTTAAATAATATATATTTTGTCGCAATAATTTATTCCTAGAAAATTAGAATCCACCAGGGAACCTAACAAGGTTAGCACCAATACCGAAACCAGCTCCAGAGCGTGCTGTGACGCCCATAGAAGGAACATATGTATCAAGAATGCTAAATGTTGCCGCAGCGGTTAAAGCAATGAGCGCAATCTCTTCAAGGTTTAGGGAGCGTTTAGGGATGGCATATGCTGCAATAGCAACCATTAAACCCTCAACAAGGTACTTGATGATGCGCTTAACGAGCTCTCCAAGGTCGAATGCGTGAGACATTATAAATAATATCAAGAAAAAAATATAATATATTGCGATAAAAACTTAAAATAATTTCCTTTAATAAATAAAATGGCTAGTTCTAAAGATAATAGTTTTGAGAGAAAACTTGATAAAAACGGAAAACCCAACCCTAAATATGTCGACTTATTGGAAGAAGACAAGCCTCTTGCGGGTCAAAAATTTGTTTGTGTTAGTTTTGTTTCTCCTGAAAAAATATTGAAGCAGAAAGAAATGTTTTTCTTTCAAGAATTCCTAAAGAAATGGGAGTTCAATAAATCTATGGAAAAATTCATCCAATTTCTTAACTTTCTTTCTTATAAATACAAATTGACTTTTGATGATGTAACGAAGGATTTTCAAGAGTTTGTCAAAGACGAGAAGGAAAATATTGCTAAATCTACTTTTGAGGATGAATACAAAACATTTTTAGATAACAATGAGGAAGAGTTGGAAAAAACCTTTGGTATCACCTATAATTTCCAAACTTGCACGAGAGGGTTGAAAGTTCGGGGGACATATGCATCTATGGAAGAGGCCGAGCTAAGATGCAAAATGTTGCGCGAAATTGATCCCAATCATGATGTGTTTGTTGGTCCAGTTGGATTGTGGATGCCTTGGGATCCCGAGGCATACAAGACTGGACGCGTTGAGTACATGGAAGAGGAGTTGAACCAGTTGATGAGCGAAAAGAATAAGAACGAGGCCAATGCTAAGAATGCATTTGAGCAACGCGTTAAGGACGCGAAGAAACAGGCTATTGAAGATAATGTGAAAAACGCAGAGAAGACGGGAAGTATTCTAACCCAGACGATTGATGATGCGGGCAATTTGATTAGTGTTGCAAATATGAATACCACAGAGAATGTACTTAAGGGTAGTGATTCTATTTCTACCGCTGATATCAGAAGTGAGTTGTTCGAGGGTGAAAATATCGTTATTGGTAAGAGTGATAATGGTCAAAGTCAATTAGTAAGCGGACCTTTTGCTAATAAAAAAGAAGACTAAACAAAGGATATATACATTATGTAAACAAAAGTAAAGTTATACAAATTTGTGTAAAATGAATATAAAAATATTTGTATTTTCATTTTATGGACAAACTGCCTAATGATGTAATATTGCATATATCAGGATTTTATGGACGCAGGATACCTTCTGATTTATCAAAAGAAATAAATCAAAAAAAAATATTATATGCGATAAAGGAAAACGAATATTACAATCATGACTATAACATATGGAATATTCGAATTGTATTAAATAAACTACAAGATAACACCTTTGTTTCAGAGAGCTTGAGAGAAATGTCTAAAATGCGGTGTGGAAAAATTTGAATAAAATAGTAAATAAAATATGGTGGTCTTTTAATTTGCAAGAACGAGAGAAAATTATCGATAAACATTTTTCTGATTATCGTGAAAAACCATCATCATTCATTACAGGAAATGGATTTATTCATTGCAAAATCTATAATCGCTATAAAACATTATCTGATAGTTTTTTGTAAAATAAATTTTATCTAATGTAAATGTAGTATACATACACATACACACACACACATGAAAACTATTCCTATAAAAATAAACAAAGTTTTCAAAGAACCAGAAACTATCAAAAATGGCCTAATGTTTGTAAAAAGACTGTCACGTGATTTAGGTGCGTTATTTTGCATGCCTGAAACAAAAATCCATAGTTTTTGGATGAAAAACACATTTGTCGGTTTGGACATGATTTTTTTGGACGAGAATTTCAACATTGTAGGTTTTGTGGAAAATGCAATTCCACACGATTTATCGTCGCACCGCGTAAACCATCCATCAAGGTATGTAATAGAAATTAGCGCAGGGTTTGTGAAAAAGAGAGATATCAAAGTTGGCGACGTAGTCAAACCGATTTACTTAAAAAAAGGCACTACCGGAAAGCGCCATGGAACGCGAAGCCAAACACGAAAATGCAAACGAAATATCACGGTTACACGTGCACGTAGACGTACGCATAAACATTTCTAAAACAAACTTAAAAAGATGATACATGATAATATACAATCAATCGAATGTTGAGACAACTTTTCGCTGTTGCTTTTTTCGCTTTTCTTGCTTTCGTAAATGGGCACAATAATACCTGTGTGTCTCACTGTACGAATGGTGACGCGACTATGGATATTGCTACTGGTACGGGTACAGTTGAAGATATTCCTAGTAATAATTGTGTAACTTTTTCTGTGAGTCAAGGAACCGGGTGTGCATGGATGTGTAGTTATTGCGCAAACCAGCTAGGAACAAATAATTATTATTTTACGGATAATGTTTGTAGTTACCAAGAGGGTGTTGGGTGTGTTGGAAACCCGACCGCTGGTGCTTCTTATACATGCTGTTCTGTTTAAGAACCTTAAATATCTTTCTACCATTTGGTCTTTTTAACGCTAATTTTTGGTCCCTGACCGCGTTTCTTGACGTTCCCTGGGTCATATTTCTCATCTTCATCGTCTGAATGCATGTCTTTGGACAATTCCCAGAACTCTTTTGATCCTAATTTGAAGTCGTTATGTGAATCTGCTTTGTACCAGAAGACCTGGTCTTGCAATTTATTTGATTTTGCATTGTTATTGATGACTAAACACTCATAATTCTCGGTACATTGATCCATGACCTGACAAAAGCTCTCAAAAGTAGGGAACATACCAGCATAATTGTCGAAAATCCGTCTCCGATTTGCTATATATGGTTCGCGTAAAATAAAAACATAATCCACATTGGTTCTCAAGGTGGGTGGTATGCCTAACGGATATTGCATTGTGATGATAAGCATAACCTTCCAGTGTCTCCCATTCATAAAAAGTAATCGCATCATTTTATCCCTAGACCATGTATTATCATACAAGCAGTCATCCAAGATGACAAAAGTACGCGGGTCGATAGTGCTTCTCTTAAACGTTTCCATTTCCTTTTTGATTTGCTTTAGGACGGAACGCTGGCGTTTCAAAATATTTTCAATAATCGCCGTGTTATACTCGTTGTGAATAAACAATTTTGGCACCATTTTGCTGTAAAACCCGTTGCCTTCTTCAGTACCGGAGATAACCGTGCCAATTGGTATATCTTGATGGTAATACAATAGATCTCTCACCAAGAAACTTTTACCGGTATCACGACGACCAATCAAAACCACAACCGGACCTTTAGACTCATTCGGCTTAAAACTAATCGTTTTCATATCAAATTTTTTCAATTCCAAAGTCATAAATACGGATTTATATATTATTTAGAAGAATTAAAAAATTTGTTTTTACGCAATAATTGCAATACAACAATCATATATTTGATTTGTTATATTGTTTAATCTAATAGAATTTTTAATTCTTTGATTTTGAAATAAGTTTAAAACACTTATAATTTATATGTTAAGTAGCTAATGATAAATATCAACTATCAAAAAAGGAAAAACACCGAATTGTTTAAATCCTTTGAATCTTTCGATTTCTCTCAAACACAAAATTACATACCCATCTATGGCAAGTTTTTTTCTTTGAATGAAGCCAATTATAACAATATTAACCTAAATCATAATTGGTACCTACATAACATAAAAGAAAACAGCACAGAGAGTCAGAACCTCTTTAAATGTGCGATTCATAATTTGAATACCAACAAAGTAAAAAACAAGCAAGTATTCTTCAAGTTGGCGCCTTTAGTAGATCCATTCAAGTATTTGATTGGCAAATACAACCCAAATGATTCCAAACTGTACAATCTACCTTTTATAGCTTCTCAACAAGACAATTCCATTTCCAATTCTAATTTTAATAGTAAATTTTTAGATGTTAATAATTCGGCCTATGTAGACGGATTCTTTTCCTTTTTAAATTCAAAATTGATTCACGAGCACAATTTTATACATGGCGTCGATTTTTATGGATCCTTTTTAAGTATTAAAAATAATTTTACACTGAATATTTTTGACGATATCGACTATTTGAACAAGTCGGATTATTTCAACAAAAATAAGAATGTGTTGTTCCAGGTGGATGATTATAGCTTTCTTTTAGAAGATGACGAAGAAGAGAATAAAAAATTGCCAAATATAAAAATAGATCATAACAACAGCGCAAGGTCAATTTTATCAATAAAATCTATTGATGATTCTATGTTTGAAAATGTTTTTGCGAATGAGGTTGTTTCTCTCGATGATTTAAAGGGTGATGGAACGTTGTCTTTAATTGGAGATTTACAGATTCAAACCAACCTTACAACCACTTTGAAATCTGGTTCAAGCTGTTCTTCTAGAAGTTCTCATACAGACCCAGATAATGAAAATACGCATGACTGCTGCACCGATGAAGGTATTAGCAACAATCAAAATAGTTCTGATAGTGAAGGCGACCGCGAAGTCGATGACGAAGGATATGAACCAGACGATAAAAATAGTAGTCTTGGCCGTAGCCACAGCCATAGCGATAGTGACGAAACTGGGAGTGACGAGAGTACCTATACTGAAGAAAAAATAAATGTAGTAATACCAAAGTTTCCAGTGCAAATCATTTGCATGGAAAAATGTGAAACTACTTTTGACGATTTGATTTTAAATGAAGAACTAAGCGAAATGGAGTGGTATTCCGCGTTTATGCAAATTATCATGATTTTGATAACTTATCAAAAAATGTTTGCATTTACTCATAACGACCTACACACCAATAACATCATGTACAATGAAACGAAAGAAGATTTTATTTATTACTGCTATAAAAAGAAATATTATAAGGTTCCTACATTTGGAAGAGTTTTTAAAATAATCGACTTTGGGCGCAGCATATACAAGTTTAATGGCAAATTATTTTGCAGCGATAGTTTCCAACAAGGCGGTGATGCCGCTACACAATACAACACAGAACCATATTTTAATGATAAAAAACCACGCCTGGAACCAAATTATAGTTTTGATCTTTGCAGGTTGGCCTGTTCTATTTTTGATTATATGATTGAAGATTTAGAAAGTATAAAAAATTTAGACGAATGCGATCCTGTTGTAAAACTAATCGTTGAATGGTGTTTAGACGATAAAGGTATTAATTTAATGTACAAAAATGATGGCACAGATAGATACCCCGATTTTAAACTTTACAAAATGATTGCCCGGTGTGTTCACAAACATACACCCCAAGCTCAATTAGAGAGGGACGAATTTGCTGGATTTGCGATTGCAAAAAATAAAGTGCCAGCTACAGCGAGCGTAATGAATATTGATGAATATCCAACGTACATCTAAATGTTTCATTTCTAATAATCTAATATCTAATAATCTAATATCTAATATCTAATATCCAATAATCTAATAAAATTAGCTAATAATCTAAAATTAGTTCATATTTATAAAAATATAGTTTTATATTATTATAAATGAATATCAATACCAACATTAACAACTATGGTTTTATAATTACAAGACATGTGAATTCTGAATTAACAAATAAATATTGGAATCGCTGTGTTCGTTGCATCAGAAAATTCTATCCTCTAAAAAGAATCGTCATCATAGATGATAATAGCAACCAAGATTTTGTAAAACCAGATCATGAATATAGAAATATTGAAGTTATTGCATCAGAATTCCCAGGGAGGGGTGAATTGTTACCTTATTATTATTTTTACAAACATCGCTTTTTTAATAATGCAGTTATTATTCACGATAGTGTTTTTTTCCATCAACGAATTAATTTTGACAAAATTAAAAGCAAAGCAATACCGCTATGGCATTTTAATCGAGACAAAGAAAACCTAAGCAATACATTTCGTTTAGCAAGCGTTTTACAAAATAATCACGAAATAATGCAAAGCCTAGACGATAAAAATTTACAAATTCTTGGTTTTAAAAAAGATGCGTGGTATGGCTGTTTTGGCGTGCAAAGTTACATCAATTGGGAATTTTTGGCAGCTATGCAAAATAGATATGCGATATTTAATTTATTAAGCGTTGTAACAACCAGAAGCGACAGATGCTGCTTGGAGCGCATATTTGGCTATATTTTTTTCAAAAACCAGCCGTATTTGTACAAAAGAATATCATTATTGGGAAACATAATGACATATTGTGTTTGGGGAGGTAGCTTTGAAAACTATATTCAATTTGTTGAAAAAAAGAAAGTATCATTGCTTCCACTGGTGAAGGTATGGACGGGGCGGTAACTTAAAAATCGGGGCTGTCGGTAAAAACCGCTGGTGGCGCATTACCTCCCCCCTCTTTAATAACAGGCTTTAATTGCTCTAAAACGAAATTTCCGATGAGAACGCTAAAGTAAACTAACAATGTATCTCTCACGAGCAATTTCAAGGGTTTACTCTCTCTATCAATAAATCGCATTTCTATGAATTTGCAGATAAAAAATACGAAAGATATGAGCCCGGCTACAATAAAGATATTATCCATGTAAAATAATAAAGAATATTCTTATTTTTTATTTTACGCAAAGGTAACCTATGTTCCCTTTAACCCTCCTATTTGCTTATATTTTATTATTTACTTTTTAAATAAATCATACAAACAGGAGGGTTTACGGGAACCCTGGTTCCCGTAGTTAAGCCAACACTTCTATATCATCTATCAATAAATCTGGCATTAAGTCTACACTCGGCGGATCTATCACATGAATATCCATCGGACCTAAATCCATACTTTGATCCGAAATGCGCAATTTTTCGCTATCGTCTTCAGACTCTTCCTCCAATTTTCGCTGTTCATTGCGAATTGTACTTATTTGTTCTAAAACATCAGGATCCTTCGGCGCCGTAACATGCGCAACATGACCTGCTTCATCCCGTACAAAATCGACATTGTTAAAGCTCAAACGGCTCTCTTCTTGTTTCGTTATTATCTCCTCTACTTGTTGGTTGAATTCTTTCTCTTCTTTTTCCTTGGGCGTTTCAATAAATTGCTCTTTTACCTCTTCTATAATATCCTCCTCAACGCTCTCATCCATATAAGCGCGCAAAATATTTTCCAACGGCACGCTTTCTCTCACTGCGTTAAGTATGCATTCTTGTACAATTACTTCTAATTCTCTATGATTCTTTTGCATTTGAAGGGGTGCCACGTCAATTTCGAAAAGATAAACGTTTCTGTAGACCTTCCTAGCAACATGAATATACGCTTTGTGAATAAAGTCGTCCAATTTGGGAATAGTAATGTCAATCTTCTTTTGCTTATTTCCAGCACGCATTGCTGTAAGTAATTTCAACTGAATAATGTGAACACAAGTCACCAAATCTTCTAAATAACCGCACCCGCTTCTATCGCAAATGCGCTTTCTCTCATTTTCAATAATTACCGGATTCCACTTTGGGATTCGGGAAATAAAATTCTGAAATGTCATCAAATACTTGTCCGTTTCATTGTTCTCTCTACACAGCTTGTGTGCTTCTTCAAAAATCGATCGAAGACCTTCAATAATAAGCGGCGTCAGAATTGTTAGCAACCTGGCACCCCATTCATTTTTCGATTCATGCAATGACCCAACATTGAAATCATCCATTTTACATAAATGAAATATTTTCTAAAGAGTAATCTAAACTTAAAAATAAAAAATTCAAAATAAAAAATATTAATAATTTTTCATTTCTAAATTCTTTGCGCACTTTATTAAAAGTAATCAATAATTCGTACCTTTTTTCATCTTTCAATACGGCAAAACATTTGTCATTTTCTAGAAGATTGATAATATCTAAACCACTGTACCCCTTTTCATACAATTTTTCGGAAAATTCTATTAGCTGTAGGCTGGATATTGGAATAGTTGTGGTTGGCGTAGTTGTGGTTGGTGTAGTTGTGGTTGGTGTCTGTATTGGTTTGGTTGTTGTTGCGCTTGAAGGCATCATTTTATGCAGTTCTTTTTTCAACCACTCGATTCTCTGGGTTTTTTGGTCTTGTAATTTAAAGACCTCTGCTAAATTATACTTGTATAAATTAATCGGTGTACCTTTTAACGTGGGTTCGGGAACATAAATCTCGCAAAAACGCGATAAAATAGGTTTTAATAATTTGTATTTATCTTCTACAATTATGAAAAAACGTGTAGTATGGCTAAATAATTCAATACACCTACGCAATGCACTTTGCGCATCCATTGTCAATTTGTCCGCATTCAACAAAACAATGCTTTTAAAAATATCGCCACCATTCGAATTAATCTGGGTCTTTGCAAAAAATTTCAATTCGTCTCGTATAAACTTTATACCTTTTCCATGCGCACAATTTACGTGCATTACAAATGTTTTAATTTTATCTTTATTATTTTCGTAAATGGTAGAAATAAAATTGTTTACTAGCGTTCGCTTTCCACTACCGGAAGGTCCGTGAAAGATAATATTTGGAATTTTATGGACTTTATGAAAGTATTCCAATTTAGCTTGAATCGTTTCATGAATATATAATTGCATTCTTGTAGTTTTATTAATGATGTTAATATTATTACTTTTATTATTTTTATATTAAATTTGCGGTAAAACTATATAAACATTATAAAAATACTAATTATACAAAAATATTTAATGAACGTAAATATTAATAATAAAAATTATCGTGTAAATCAGAGCGAATTCAATAAAAGATCAGAAGCTGGTTTAGAAAATTTAAAATTATTAAATAATGCAGGACTGTTTGAAAGAATAGTTTCGCTTATTATTGAATTGAAATCTTGCGGTAATAATAATTTACTGTTTGTAAATACTGATCATGGTGGTTTTATGCCTATTGAATGTTCGGGATTTTTTGATAAAATAACTTTAATAAATACACACCCTAAAAACAAAGGAAATATTGATAATAATATAAAAATTCATAATATAAAAAATATATTTTTTGAGAATTCCGAAGTAAAACTAACAAGTACAGCTAATTCGATTATATTTTCTCATAATTTTTATGATATTCCAAAAGATTTTTTAAAAAAAGATTCAGAAAATATAGTAGTGTGTAAAATAAAAAATACAAACTTATTAAATATCAAAAATTACGAATATATGTATCGATTAAAAAATACAGAATACTATATATGTTTCAATGAAACTAAACTAGATATATTCAAAGAAACGTTCAAATACTACTTGGAAAATTCTTCAACTATTGATGAAAATCGTACACTTAATTATGATAATTTAATACATCTTTGCATTATGGTAAAAAATGCTGGGCCACAATTTGAAGAAATGTTAACAAAAAATTTACCAATCATTGATAAATGGACTATTTTGGATACTGGAAGTACTGATGAGACACTAAATATTATTGAAAAAGTTCTAGTTGGTAAGAAAAAAGGTGAATTATATCAAGAACCATTTATTAATTTCCGAGATAGTAGAAATAGGTGTTTGGACTTGGCTGGAAAATCGTGTAAATTTGCTATAATGCTTGATGATACATATATTGTTGAAGGTGATTTAAGAAAATTCCTTCAAAAAATACGGGATGATCAATTTTGTAATTCACTTTCATTAATAATTAAAAGCAATGATTTAGAATATGGTTCTAATCGCATAATCAAAACGTATTCAGGATTAAGATACAAATATAAAATTCATGAAATAATAGATGATAAAAATAATATCAATGTTATAATACCAAATGAATTTGCTATCATCAACGATGTTTCTTACGATTATATGGAGGTAAGAACTATGAAAAGAAAAGAATTAGATTTGAAATTGTTATATGAAGAAGTAGATGATAATCCACAAGAACCAAGAACATATTATTATCTTGGACAAACATATAATTTATTGGAAAAATATGATTTGGCTTATAACTTTTTTATGAAACGGTGCGAATTTACTGATAGTGGATTTATCCAAGAGAGAATAGATGCTGCGTTTGAAGCGGCAAGAATCGCAAATTTTAAATTAAATAAACCATGGAAGGAATGCATGGAGTTGTATGAAAAGGTTTTTAAAATTGATGAAACTAGACCTGAAGCTCAATATTTTATAGGAATACATTATTACCATGAAAATAATTATGTAAAGGCGCATCCTTATTTTAAAAAGGCATTCGAAATTGGATTTCCATCTCATTGTCAATATGGTCTAAAGCCTACGTTAAGCTTTTATTTTATACCATTATTTTTATGTAAAACATGCTATAGTGTAAATGACTATGCCCTGGGAAAAAAAGTCGCTGAATTTTTTCTAATGTATAATAAACCTGTTGTTGATTCGTATGAAGAAGTAGTATCTTGGTATAAAATTTATGAAAAATTGACAGCTAATAAAATAACTATGATTCCTTATGAAGAAATAAAACCAAATATTCCAAAAAAACCAATATTTTGTTTTCATGCAGACGGTGGTTTTAATAAATGGTCGGGAAGCAGTATACTTAATATTGGCGTAGGTGGTTCTGAAACATATATTATTGAATTATCAAGATATATACAAAAACTTGGTGAGTTTGATGTTTATGTTTTTTGCAATTGTGAAATAGAAGAAATTTTTGAAGACGTTATTTATAAACCACTCAATGAATATTATAGTTTTATTAAACAAAATTACATACATACGTGCATTGTAAGTAGATTTTCTGAATATTTACCTGTTACATTTAAAGGGTTAGTTGAAAATGTCTATCTTGTTTGTCACGATTTAACGCCCAGTGGTATCGTTATTCCCATTGATAATAAACTGAAAAAAATATTTTGTTTTACAGAATGGCATGTTGAATATTTTGTGAATATTTTTCCTTCTTTTAAAGACATAACTTGCTCATTTTATCATGGCATCGATTTTTCTAAATTTAAAGCGAACAATGTTGTAATGAAACAAAAATACAAATTTATTTATTCGTCTTTTCCAAACCGCGGTTTATTGCAATTATTGCAAATGTGGCCAAAAATAGTAGAATTTCAACCATTGGCTTCTTTGCATATTTACTGTGATATAACTGGGGAATGGGTAAATAAAGTTGCCGGTGAAATGATGAATCAAATTCGAGAATTATTTAATATTTATAATGTAGCGCAAAATAACATGAATATTTATTACCATGGCTGGGTAAACAAACAAACATTGGCGGAAGCATGGCTTACTGCGGATATTTGGTTTTATCCTTGTAGTTTTATGGAAACATTTTGCATAACGGCATTGGAAGCAGCTATAACAAAAACCCTTGTCATTACAAATGATTTAGCTGGATTACAGAATACTGTTGGTGAGAGAGGTGTTACAATAAAAGGTAATGCGGCAGAGATAGAATGGCAAGAAAATGCACTAGAAAAAATAAAATTTTATTTGGATCCTCAAAATAATTCTTTAAAAGAGAAATTAATAGATAAAAATTATAAGTGGGCTTCTGAATTATCATGGGAAACACAAGCTAGAAAGTTGTTGAACAATTATATTTTGCAAGAAAAATTTGAATACAAAGATAAACATGATTGGACTAATGGGGTTTTCAATAGTTCTGAAAAAGTCGCATTTTTAAATATAACAAAATATTTTGACTACAAGTTTTCTTTGGAGCAATTTAATAGACCAGCTCAAATATTAGAAATTGGTACACATACTGGAACATCATTAATTAATATAATTCAACTTATTCCTAACTCTCAAGGTATTGGTGTAGATGAGTGGAATGATTCGTTAGAAATTAAAAAAAGTTTTCATAAAAATATAATGAGAGTAGGATTGCATAATGACATACATGCAAAAAAAGGTGACCCCAAAGAAGTATTTTTGAAAATGACCAAGGAGGGTAAAATGTTTGATTTTATTTTTATCAAAAATTGTAAATCATCGAAAGTTTTTTATACATATATATTTTTTGCATGGCAAATTTTGACTAAAGGTGGTATTATCGTAATTAATGATTACATTGAAACAGACGATAATTCTATTGTTTCTTCATTTGAAGCGGTAAATATGTTTTTTGGTGAAAATAAAAACGAATATCATGTATTATATTCGGGAAGTCACATATTTTTGGAAAAACTTGTCTAGAAAAATTTACAAATCTGACTTTACATTCATAAAATTACTTACATTATTAATTATATGAATTTATAGAATTTATAGATTTTTACAGCCAAATCCATTTGTATGGCCCATCTCCTCTAACATTTACAGATCTCTTTAAGGGTTCGACATTGATTTCGCTACGTTTGCCGTTGACCAACCAATGAAATCTGGTGTTCTCGCCATAAACAACAAATGAATTATTTTCTACTTCTGTTACTTGAAGTTGTTGCGTTAATTTTTTTCCAGAATAAATTGGTGTTACTTGGATAGTAAAATCTACTGCTAAATTTTCAACATAGTTTGGTAAATCTATTGTAACAGAAGTGTTATTTGTTATTTCACTCTTTCCTCTGTAATAGACGCCCCCCTCTGGACCTTCTAAACAAGCATGTACTAAAAATCTATTTTCATCGTTCGGATGACTGATTACAAAAGTTTTTGCATTACCACTAGTTCCTGCTGCGGAATATCCTATTTCACCAGTGTTGGTATTATAATACATTACATTTAAAGGAGTGCCTATTGAACTTGCTATTCTCATTGGACGGACATTAAATGAACTAATAGCAGAAGTACTAAAGGTAACACCGGTTGCATTTATTATTGTTGAATTACTATAAGTTGCATTAGCGTAGGTGCCAATGGCTATTGCATTTGTTCCTTGTGAATTTGTTCCAGCATTGTATCCAATGGCTATAGCATTTGTTCCTTGTGTATTTGTTCCAGCATTGTATCCAATGGCTATAGCATTTTGGTTTTGATTTGTTGCACCAGCATTATATCCAATAGCTATTGCACTTGTTCCTTGTGTATTTGTTCCAGCATTGTATCCAATGGCTATAGCATTTAGGTTTTGATTCGTTTGACCTGCTTGATAACCGATTGCGGTTGCATTTGTTCCTTGTGCATTGTAACCTGCACTTTGGCCAATTGCTACAGCACTTAATCCTTGATTATAAAATGCAGCATTATAACCAATTCCAATCGAACTTTGACCTTGCCCAGTATTTCCTGCATTATATCCAATAGCTGTTGCATTTTGGCTCTGACTCTGGTACCCTGCATTGAATCCAATAGCTATTGCATTTGTTCCTTGATAAAAATTAGCCGCGCTAAATCCTATTGCAATTGCTTGAATACCTTGAGTTACTTGACCCGTATACTGTCCAATTGCAACAGCATTTTGTCCTTGACCATTTTGACCTGCACTTGGGCCAATTGCTACAGCACTTAATCCTTGATACTGATTCCCACTAAGAGCACCAATCGCAACTGCAGACGGTTGTTGACTATTTTGGCCGGCACTACCACCGATTGCAACGCAGTATGATGATTGCGTTACTTGTCCTGCATTGTATCCAATTGATACTGATTGATATCCTTGACTATATTGACCGGCATATCCACCGATTGCAACACAGTATGATGATTGCGTTACTTGACCTGCACTGTATCCAATTGCTATTGATTGATATCCTTGACTATTTACCCCAGCGGTACTACCAATTGCTATAGACAAATCACTTTGATTATTTTGACCTGCATTGTATCCAATAGCTATTGTTTGTACACCTTGTGTACTATAACCTGCTTGAAAACCAATTGCTACCCCATTTTGACCTTGTTTATTATAACCTGTGTTGTATCCAATAGCTATTGATTGTACACCTTGTGTACTATAACCCGCCTGATATCCAATTGCTATAGCAGAATTTCCTTGGGGAAAGTAAGCCGCAGAATACCCGATTGCAATTGCTTGAAAACCTTGATTATATTGACCGGCATATCCACCAATGGCTACTGAATATTGACCTTGTGTAAGTTGACCGGCATTTTGACCAATAGCTACTCCGAGTGTAGCTTGATACACATTCCCGCTAAGAACCCCAATTGCAACTGAACCTGCGGCTTGATTAGTTTGACCAGCACTATTACCGATTGCCAAAGAATACTGCCCTTGATTGTATTGACCAGCTTGAAAACCTAATGCGACACCTTGCAAACCTTGATTATAAAATGCAGCATTATAACCAATAGCTATTGCATTTGTTCCTTGCCCAGTATTTCCTGCATTATATCCAATAGCTACTGAAGTATCACCTTGATTATTTGTGCCAGCAAATGGCCCAATTGATATCGAATTTTGACCTTGAAAAAAACCACCAGAATAATAACCAACTGCTACTGAATTTGTTCCTTGATAATAGTATCCTGCAGTATTTCCAAGACCTACAGTATATTGACCTTGCAAAACACCGCCAGCAAAATTACCAATTGCTAATGCACTATAGCCTTGGTTTGTACAACCAGCATTAGGGCCAATTGCTACTGCTATTAGAGATTGTGTATTTGCGCCAGCATTATTGCCAATTGCTATAGCACTGGCTCCTTGTATGTTTATGCCAGCAAAATTGCCAATTGCTATAGCACCGCCTCCTTGTATGCTTATGCCAGCATTATTGCCAATTGCTATAGCATAGTCTGCTTGACTATATTGACCAGCATTATTGCCAATTGCTACAGTAGCGTTTCCTTGTGTATTTGCGCCAGCATTATTGCCAACTGCTACAGCAAAATCTCTTTGGTTTGTATCACCAGCATTAGAACCAATTGCTACACTGGCGTATCCTTGCCCTATCTCACCAGAATAATTACCAATTGCTACACTAGCATCCTTTTGGTTTGTGATTCCACATTGAATTCCTATTGCTACAGACCATGTTCCTTGATTATATTGACCGGCATTGTATCCAATTGCTACTGCATTTGTTTGTTGATTATTAGAACCAGCTAAACTACCTAACGATATATTTAAGTTACCTACTACCCAGTTATTTGAGGTTGGCTTCCAATATAAATAGTCACCATAAAAAGTTCCAGTAGCGCCTATAATTCCACTTGCGCCAGTAGCGCCAGTAGCGCCAGTAGTGCCAGTAGCGCCAGTAGCACCAGTAGCACCAGTATTAGTGCTACTACCAGGTGGTCCAGTTGCACCTGTTCTACCAGTTGGACCGGTGGCACCAGTATTAGTGGTACTACCAGGTGGGCCAGTTACGCCCGTTGCACCTATGGCTCCTGTGGCTCCTGTTGCTCCTGTTGCACCTGTGGCTCCTGTTGCGCCAGTAGCACCCGTTGCGCCTGTAGCACCGGTTGCACCAGTAGATCCTGTTTTACCGGTTAGACCGGTTGCTCCTGTTGCGCCGGTGGCTCCCGTTGCGCCGGTGGCTCCCGTTGCGCCCGTTGTGCCTGTTGCGCCAGTTGCGCCTGTTGCGCCAGTTGCGCCTGTTGCGCCAGTTGCGCCTGTTGCGCCTGTTGATCCAGTTGATCCAGTAGCGCCTGTTGATCCCGTTGCGCCCGTAGCACCTGTTGTACCTGTTGCTCCTGTTGATCCGGTTGCTCCCGTTGCACCTGTTGCTCCTGTAGCACCTGTTGTACCAGTTTCGCCTGTTGCGCCTGTTGCTCCGGTTGCGCCTGTTGATCCCGTTGCGCCCGTAGCACCTGTTGTACCTGTTGCTCCTGTTGATCCGGTTGCTCCCGTTGCACCTGTTGCTCCTGTAGCACCTGTTGTGCCTGTAGCGCCTGTTGCGCCTGTTGATCCCGTTGCACCTGTAGCGCCTGTTGCGCCTGTTGCTCCTGTGGTTCCGGTTGCGCCCGTTGCACCTGTTGTGCCTGTCGCTCCGGTTGCGCCTGTAGCGCCTGTAGCGCCTGTAGCGCCTGTTGCGCCTGTAGCGCCTGTTGCGCCAGTTGCTCCTGTTGTGCCTGTTGCGCCTGTTGCGCCAGTTGCGCCAGTTGCGCCAGTTGCGCCTGTTGCGCCTGTTGCACCAGTTGCACCTGTTGCACCTGTGGTGCCTGTTGTCCCTGTCGCTCCTGTTGCGCCAGTTGCGCCAGTTGCACCTGTTGCTCCTGTTGATCCAGTTGCGCCAGTTGCGCCTGTTGCTCCGGTTGCGCCAGTAGTGCCTGTTGCGCCTGTGGCTCCTGTGGCTCCCGTAGCACCGGTGGTGCCTGTTGCGCCCGTTGCGCCTGTTGCGCCTGTAGCGCCAGTTGCGCCCGTTGCGCCTGTTGTTCCTGTTGTTCCTGTTGCACCCGTTGCACCCGTTGCGCCTGTGGCTCCTGTTGCGCCTGTTGCGCCTGTGGCTCCTGTTGCGCCTGTTGCGCCGGTGGTGCCGGTGGCTCCTGTTGCGCCAGTTAAGCCTGTTGCGCCTGTTGCTCCCGTTGCGCCCGTTGTGCCTGTGGTTCCTGTGGCTCCTGTGGCTCCTGTTGCGCCCGTTGCGCCCGTTGCACCTGTTGTGCCTGTCGCTCCGGTTGCGCCTGTCGCTCCTGTTGCTCCTGTCGCTCCTGTTGCGCCTGTTGATCCAGTTGCGCCTGTTGCGCCTGTTGTGCCTGTTGCGCCTGTTGCGCCAGTTGCGCCCGTTGCGCCTGTTGTTCCTGTGGCTCCCGTAGCACCTGTTGTGCCTGTTGCGCCCGTTGCGCCTGTTGCGCCTGTTGCGCCTGTTGCACCTGTTGTACCGGTTGCGCCGGTTGATCCAGTTGCGCCTGTGGCTCCCGTTGATCCAGTTGCGCCTGTTGCGCCAGTGGCTCCTGTTGATCCAGTTGCGCCTGTTGCACCCGTTGCACCTGTAGCGCCCGTTGCGCCAGTTGCGCCAGTTGATCCAGTTGCGCCTGTTGCACCAGTTGCACCTGTTGCACCTGTTGTGCCCGTTGCGCCAGTTGCGCCCGTTGATCCGGTTGCTCCCGTAGCACCTGTTGTGCCTGTAGCGCCTGTTGCACCTGTTGTGCCTGTTGCTCCCGTTGCGCCCGTTGCGCCAGTTGCGCCGGTTGAT
>Ga0209189_1000861_pt1 | contig 23634 bp, 24 predicted proteins | sample C_130820_EF_Meta_FD_187308 | JGI IMG/M metagenome (GOLD analysis project Ga0209189, IMG submission 187308) | Freshwater microbial communities from Lake Croche, Canada to study carbon cycling - C_130820_EF_MetaG (SPAdes) (version 3) | ecosystem: Environmental > Aquatic > Freshwater > Lake... | reverse complement strand
TGCAACCGACACCCACGCCCACTCCGAAAAAGAAAAAGTTCCAGCTTTTTAATCTCCCCAAACCCGACTCCTTCTAGGGCTAACGTGCGGTTAGCCTTTTCCGAAAAGGGAGACTGCCCGGGCAATCGGGAGCCTTCCTCCCCTCCCAGCGGGGCACCGTGCAAGGGAATGCCTTGATGGAATGCGCGCAGAGTTGCGGGTCGTCATACCAAGGAGACAGTTTGCAGCGCAGGGAGTCTCGGCTGCTTCTCTTTTATACAACGCCGGGCGGGCCGAACCTTCCTGGAAAGATCCCGTCCAAGTGAAAAAGGGCGCTTGCATGGCATCCTTTGAAGGGGATATTTGCATGATGCAATCGGATTTGGCACCGGAACCGGTCACGACTCCCGCCGACTCGGGACTTTTTGAACTGCTGTTGACCGCCGCCGGCAAAGCCGGCTGCCGCGACCTCCAACCCGTGCGCACAGCACTGGAACTTGCGGCTTTTTCACAGCAGTCCGCCATCGCGGCCGTTCTAGGAACCACCTTGGTTCCCGAGAATGACTTCCTCTGCGAACTCGCAACGCTGCTCCGGATGGAGTGGCGGGAGGAAGGCGAGGTCACGCCTGCGGGGAATGTCAGAGCCGTCTTTCCGGCACGACTCGCCTTGGGCTTCCAAATCCTTCCGGAACAACCGGGTGACGATGCCGGCACGCTCCCGCTCATGATCTGGGATCCCTTCGACCACGCCGCATGGCAGGCGGTCACGCATCATCATCCCGGCCCGGTTCGGCTGATCATGACCACGAGAAGGCGCCTCACCGAGGCGGTCAAGGCGGCGTATGGCGTCGGGGCGGAGACCTTTGACGAACTCCTTGAAGGCCGCGACGAGGAGATCATGCAGCAGCGGGAAGAGGTCAACGTGCTGGACGGCGAGGATCCCGAGGCATCCGTCATGAAATTCGTCAACCAGATCCTTCGGGAAGGGCTCGAACAGGGGGCGACCGACATTCATTTCGAGCCCCTGGCCCAGGATCTGCGCATCCGATACAGGATCGACGGCGTCCTCCACGAGGCCTCCGTTCCCCCGCGGATCCGACTGTTGCAGGACTCCGTGATCTCGCGCCTCAAGATCATGGCCTCGCTGGACATCGCCGAGCGGAGACTGCCGCAGGACGGGCGCATCGCCCTGGAGAACAAGGGCCGTCCCATCGATGTGCGCGTTGCCACGATCCCCTGCGTGCACGGCGAGAATGTCAGCCTGCGATTGCTTGGCCAGGAGCACTTTGACTTTGCCAGACTCGGCCTGGAACCCGCCGTTGAAAGGAAGATCCGATCCCTGATCTCCATGCCCAACGGCATCGTGCTGGTCACCGGGCCTACCGGTTGCGGAAAAAGCACCTCGCTCTACACTTTTCTCAGCTCGCTCAATGTGAAAGAGCGTCGCATCGTCACCATTGAGGACCCGGTCGAGCACAAGATCGATGGGGTGATCCAGATTGCGGTCAAACCGGAGATCGACCTCACCTTTGCCAACGCCCTCCGTAGCATTCTGCGCGGTGATCCCAATGTGATCATGGTCGGTGAGATGCGCGACGTTGAGACCGTCGACATCGCGATCCGCGCCGCCCTGACGGGCCATCTTGTTTTCAGCACCTTGCACACCAATGATGCCGTGGGGGGCATCACCCGTCTTCTTGACATGGGGGTGGAGCCGTTTCTTGTAGGATCCTCTGTTAGGGCCTTTCTGGCCCAGCGCCTTGTGCGCAAACTCTGTCCGCACTGCTCGAAGACGACGACCATGACCAGAGACGAACTCCTTGCGGTTGGTTTCCCCGCTGATCTTCTCTCCTCCGACCTCCGCCAACCCGCCGGTTGCAGGCACTGCCGCCAGAGCGGCTATTCCGGCCGACTCGCCATTATGGAGATCTGCACCATGACACCGACTCTGCAGGCGCTGCTCCAGAAGCGGGCCACGGGCACCGAACTCGCCGAGCAGGCCGTTCACGACGGGATGATCCCCCTGAGGCGCGACGGTTGGCGCAAGGCTTCGCTGGGATTGACCTCCATCGAGGAGGTCTTGCGCGTCACGGCAAGCGACCTTGCCGTCCTGGACGAGTAACACCACCCTTCCCAGTCAGTGACCTCCCTCAAATGGGGCATTGTGAACCGCTCGAAGTGCCATCTGGTTCATAGCTGCATGGCGTTAGGCTTTTCTTTGCTGATTCTCACGTAGCGGCGTGAGCGGACTCATGATTTCTAGCCTTTATGAAAGTTAGTCCTTGGATGGTGATTTGGTTTCTTCTGGCTCGAAATCATGAGTCCCCCCATAACATGCGCCGTATGTGCTTTCCGAACTCCCCACTCCGCCAACTGATTTCTGCACTCGGCTTCGCCCTGACCCTCTCGTGCGCTTCGGTGCCTCTCCAATCAGCGCCGTATCTGCATCCGAAGAGCTTCGACATCACGGCCATTATCCCCGCGCCTCCCATGCCGGGATCCGAGCAGTACCGGATCGACACGGGATTTCTCAAGAACGCCCGCGCCGCGGCCACGCAGGAACAGATCGACCGCGGCAACAAGGCCTCTCACGACAGCGTCTTCGACTATTCGGAAACCCTGGGGCCTTGGTTCCGTGCCGAGGATCTCCCGAAGACGGCGGCCCTGTTTGATAAGGTGACCCGGGAAACCAAGGAGGCCATCGAGGTCGCCAAGCACTGCTTCGCAAGGGCCCGGCCGGAGACTTGGGAAGAGTCCGGAGATCTGGAGAAGAGCGACGGTTACGCCTACCCGAGCGGGCACACCACGCGGGCCTTTGTCTGGGCCAATCTGCTGGCGGCCTCTTTCCCCGGCGATTCCAAGGCCCTGCATCGGCAGGCCCGGCAAAAGGCCTGGTACCGGGTCATCCTGGGACGCCACTACCCTGCCGATGTCCGGGCGGGCAAGATCTACGGCCAGTTTCTGGCAAAGCAGTTTCTCAAGGATCCCGACTTCCTCGCGCGGTGGTCCGGGGCCTGCAGGGAGATGCACGATGTCCGCGGGGCGGCGCTTGCACGCCATGCCGGCAAGGGGAGTGCGATCCCGCCCGAAGGAAAGCCGGCGATTCCGGGATTGTGAATCCTGCCGAAACATCCCATGTCGACAAAATTCCGGGTTTCGCTTTATTATGGACGTTCCATGAAATACCTCCTCTCCTCCCTTCTCATCGCCATCGCCACCACAGCCCTCTCGGCTTGCAACACCATCAAGGGTGTCGGTCAGGATGTCAGCGCCGGTGGTCGTGACCTGACCAAAGCCGCCGGTGCGGTCGAGCGCAAGATCCAGAACTGATCCCGTTTTTCATAAAAGCTCCAAAAGGCCGCATCGGGCAACCGGTGCGGCCTTTCTTTTCTCGCCGGGTTGCATTTTCTAGCCTTTCTCCTTCATCCTCCACCCTTCATCCTTTTCCATCCATGTCCACTCCCGGCCCCATCTCACGCTTCATCGAGCATCACTACCGTCACTTCAACGCCGCCGCGCTGAAGGATGCCGCCCACAGCTACACGGCACACCTCCAGAAGGGTGGCTCGATGTTCCTGACGATCGCGGGTGCCATGAGCACGGCGGAACTCGGCCTCTCGCTTGCCGAGATGATCCGTCAGGACAAGGTCCACGCGATCTGCTGCACTGGTGCCAACCTCGAGGAGGATGTCTTCAACCTTGTCGCCCACGACTACTACGAGCGTGTCCCCAACTACCGCGACCTCACTCCCGCCGACGAGATGGGCCTTCTGGAGCGCCACATGAACCGCGTCACCGACACGTGCATCCCCGAGATGGAGGCGATGCGCCGGATCGAAACGGCCGTGCTCGAGGAATGGGAAGCCGCCGACAGGAAGGGGGAGCGCCTCTTCCCCCACGAGTTCATGTACCGTATCCTGCTCGGCGGGAAGCTTGAGCATCAGATCGACCCTAAGAACAGCTGGCTCATGGAGGCCGCCAAGAAAAACCTGCCGATGTTCGTTCCCGGTTGGGAGGACTCGACGCTCGGCAACATGTACGCCGGCCACGTCATCAGCGGCGACGTGAAGAACGTCCACACAGTCCGCACCGGCATCGAGTACATGATCGCGCTCGCCGACTGGTACACGAAGAACTCCAAGCCCCTGCCTGGGGCGGCGAAGGGCTCGGGCCGTCACGCCGACTCACCGGACGGCTCGATCGGGTTCTTCCAGATCGGCGGCGGCATTGCCGGCGACTTCCCGATCTGCGTGGTGCCAATGCTTCACCAGGACCTCCAGCGCCCCGAGGTTCCGCTCTGGGGCTACTTCTGCCAGATCAGCGACTCAACCACCAGCTACGGCAGCTACTCCGGAGCCGTTCCGAACGAAAAGATCACCTGGGGCAAACTCGGTGAGGGCACCCCGAAGCACATCATCGAGTCCGACGCGTCAATCGTGGCGCCGCTGGTCTTCGCGATGATCCTGGGCTGGTAATCCCGCCCCATGCGGGCGGAGACATGGCATTCCAGATGTCATCGGACCGGGAAACACCGCCCCGGATAGGCGGAGCAGTCGATTCTTCCGGAGGGCTGCGAAGCAACCGCGTGCCGCTTGGCCGACACAAGGCCCACACGGTCAATTCTTGGCCTTCAACTCCACCACATCATGAGGAGCGGCTTCGCGCTGGCCTGCCGGACTGACGCGGATGTACCGCGCTTTGGAACGGAGTTGCTCGAGATTATCTGCGCCAAGATATCCCATGCCGCTTTGGATGCCGCCGATGAGGCCTGCGAGGACGCGGTCCACCGGTCCGCATGCTTCCTTCAGGGCCTCGACGCCCTCGGCGGCAACCTTGCGTGTGGTGTCGGCCTTGTCGTGACCGTAGCGGGCCGCGCTGCCGGCCTTCATCGCGGAGAGGCTCCCCATACCACGGTACTGCTTGTAAAGTTTGCCGCCGATCTCCACGACGTCGCCTGGGGCCTCGGTGCAACCGGCGAATATGCCGCCACAGATCACGCCTTGAGCGAGTGTCATGGCCTTCACGATATCACCCGACTTGGTGATACCGCCGTCGGCCAGAATGGAGACCTTTTTTTCCGAAGCGGCCTTGGAACAGACATAGAGGGCCGTCATCTGGGGAATACCGACACCGGCCACGACGCGCGTGGTGCAGATGGAACCGGGACCCTGACCCACCTTCACGACATTCGCCCCGCAGTCGGCGAGATACTCCACACCCGCCGCGCTGGTGACATTGCCGGCAATGATCGGAAGTTTTGGAAAGGCGTCGCGCACGACCTTGACCGTATCACCCACACCTTTGCTGTGACCATGGGCCGTGGAGACGGCAACGACATCGACACCACGCTCCACGAGCGCACCGACATGGTTGAGGATCCTTTCCCGGTCAAGCTCGCCGAAGGCATTGCGCGTGGCGGAGACCGCCGCGCCGCAGATCAGGCGGAACTGGGAATCGCGCGCAGGCTTGAACTGCGCCTTGCGTTCCTGGGTGATCCTCTCCACATCGCTCATGGTAATCAGGCCATGCAGACGATCCTCGTCATCGACGACCAGCAGTTTGTGGATACCGACATGGTCGGTGAAGAATCTGTCCGCGACGGCGATGGGATCCTTGCCGAGTTGCTGCTTGGTGACGGTGTGAACCTGACTGCGGGGAGTCAGTGCCTCGGAGACCCTCTTGGCGGCGTAGCGTGGCTTGACCACATGGCCGGAGAGCAGTCCGACGAGCGCACCCCCGTCGTCAACGACCGGGAAAGTGCTGAAACCGAATTTCTTCTCCTCGATAAGCCCGAGCACATCGCCGATCAACTGATCCGGCGAGACCTTGATGGGATCCTGGATGAGGCCCTGAACATGGTACTTCACGCGACTGACCTCACCGAGTTGATCCCGCTCCGGCATGTTGTAATGGATCAGGCCGAGACCTCCGTTGAGTGCCAGGGCGATCGCCAGACGTGATTCCGTGACGGTATCCATGTCGGCGGAGACGATGGGGATATTCAGTTGGAGGGAGTCGCTCAGCCGGGAATCAAGCTTGGTCTGGCTCGGAAGGATATCCGAATAGAGCGTGGCCAGCGTGACGTCGTCAAAGGTCAACCCGATGTCGGCGTGGGCCGTGAAAAAGGAATCGGCCCCACGGTAGAAGGTCTCGTCGAGATTCGAGGCACGAGTCGCTGGCATGAGGGAAAATGCCTGTCAGCCCGCTCTCTTGGCAAGAATTTTCAAGGTGCCTATGGGAAGATTCGCGGTGGTTTTTCAGGGATGCAAGGAAGCCCCCGACACTCGGCTGGCGTCCTTGGCCTAGGCACTGGCTTGGTTCAGGACCTTCAATCCTTTATTCCCCCCACCCCATCACCTACGCGATCACCGCAGCAACCGCATCACCCATCTCTGCAGTGCCGACCTTCGTCGTTCCCTCGGACCAGATGTCGCCGGTACGCAGTCCCGCGGCGATCACCTTGCGGACTGCCGCGTCGATCGCATTAGCGGCGGCAGCCTCGTTGAGGGAGTGACGCAGGAGCATCCCCGCGCTCAGGATCTGGGCGATCGGATTGGCGATTCCCTTGCCCGCGATGTCGGGGGCGGTGCCACCGCTCGGCTCATACATGCCGAAGCGTCGGGATTCGCCCTTGGACTCGCCGAGGCTGGCGCTCGGGAGCATGCCGAGCGATCCGGCGATCATCGCCATCTCGTCGCTGAGGATGTCGCCGAAGAGATTCTCCGCAAGGACCACGTCGAACTGCTTCGGGTTCTTGATGAGCTGCATCGCCGCATTGTCGACATAGAGGTGTGAGAGAGTCACATCGGGGTAATCCTTCGCGATCCCGTTCACCGTGCGGCGCCAGAGGATGCCGTTCTGAAGGACATTCGCCTTGTCGATCGAGGTGAGTTTCTTCCCGCGGCCACGGGCGGCCTCGAAAGCGACGCGGGCGATGCGCTCGATCTCGCTCTTCTTGTAGACCATGGTGTCGACGGCGATCGGATCGGCCTCGTTCTCTCCGGTATCTTTCAGGAACTTCGGCTCGCCAAAATAAAGACCGCCGGTCAGTTCACGGACACAGAGGACATCCACTCCCCCGGCTACCGACTCAGGTCGTAGCGGCGAGGCATGGGCCAACTCGGGCAGGCAGATGCAGGGGCGAAGGTTCGCGAAGAGACCGAAGTGCTTGCGCAGCGGAAGTAGGGCGGCCCGCTCGGGTTGCTCATTCGGAGGGAGATTTTCCCACTTGGGGCCGCCGACCGATCCGAAGAGGATCGCATCGCTTTCCTCGCAAACCTTGAGGGTCTCGGCAGGGAGCGCCTTTCCGGTTGCGTCAATGGCGGCCCCCCCCACGGGCATCGCGGTCTCCTTGAGTTCAAATCCAAACTTCTTCTCGACGGCACGGAGAACCTTGGCGGCCTCGGCCATGACTTCGGATCCAATGCCGTCTCCGGCCAATACTGCGATGCGGTAGGTCTTGCTCATCGGAAGAGGGTGCACTGAATCGGATTTTTTTTAAATCAGGAAAAGGCGCGTGGGAACGCGGCTTTATCATTCGAGGCCGAAGGGCCGAGAAGTCCGAGGAACAGCAGTTCCGAGGATGCCTGATACGGGAGGATCGGCAGATAGATCAGGCGTTTTCACCCCAGTCCTTCCCTTTGCGAACGTTGCACCCTTGTGTTGTGTGAAATCTTTCTTTTCCGTTTCAGCCTGCCATCGCCGCAGTGATGAATACCCGAACTTTTTCTAAATCCTTCGCTCCGGGAGAGGACTCGACACCGCTGGCGGTGTCCACGGCATGGGGATGCACACGTCGCACGGCATCGGCGACATTCTCCGGAGTGAGCCCTCCGGCAAGGATCACGCATTTCTCGGGATGCGAGGCGACGAAAGCGGCGGCAAGGCCCCAGTCGGTCGTCTGACCGCTTCCCCCGTAGGTGCCCGGCACGGCGGCATCAAGCAGGAGAAAAGGTGTTTCAAAGGCAAGGGCCGGGACAAGATCGGACTCAGAGCGGACACGCAGGGCCTTGATCCACCGAGTAAATCCCCTCGACTCCGCCGCGCAGAATACCGGCGTCTCATCCCCGTGGAACTGGATCGCGTCGAAACACCCCGCAGAGCGGAGTTTTCCAAGCAGGGCCTCGTCGGGATTCACCACGACGGCCACGAAGGCCACGTCGCGGTAGTCGGCCTTGAGCTTCCTGATCCAACCGAGGTCGGCATCAGCCGGGATCGAACGGGGCGAGGGTGAGTAAAAGTTGAATCCCAGTGCCGCCACACCGGTCTCGATGGAGGCAAGCGCATCTTCCGCCGTCGTGATCCCACAGATCTTGGGCCCCGCCGGGCTATGGTCGAAAAACGGAATCATGAGAAGAGGGTAAAAATCAGGAAACCGCCGAAATGATCAATCTGGAACTCAGGAAAGCAGGAACGAGGAGAATCTGGGGGCATTTACTCCGCGCCTCTGCGTCTCCGCGCGGAAATGTCAGTCTTCGGCTACTCCTCCCCGACCACCCGTCCCTCGACCTTCTTGATGCTGGGATGGTAGGTCACGGGATGGATCGTTCCGTCGCTGCCGCGGAAGAAACTGCTCAGGATCCAGCTGATGAACCCGATCACGATACCTGCAAAGAGGGCGGTCCAGAAGCCGGCGACATGGAATCCGGGAATGACCTTGGAGACGAAAAGGATCAGCAGCGCATTGATCACCAGGATGAAGAAGCCCATGGTCACGATGATGAAGGGGAGACTGAGGAGGAGCAGGACCGGGCGCACCAAGGCGTTGATGATGCCGAGCAGGAGGGCCGCGCCGAGGAGCGTCCCGGCGGTGTCGTAAGAAATACCCGGAATGAGCCAAGTGGCACCCAGAACGGAGAGGGTGGTGACGAACCAACGGAGGAGGAACTCTTTCATGGCACTAAGCATACGGCTTAAAATGGGGGAAATGGCATCAAAAATCTTTTTTTCCATATGCGGGACGGCATACCGTTTGCTTGCAAAGAGCAACAGCCATGCCCACCAAATCTCCCAAATCCGCAGCCACCAAGGGGGCTAAAACACCCAAGGCTTCCCTACCCAAGAAGAGCCCCGCCAAGGAAAAGCCTAAAGCAACCACCCGCAAAAAGCGTTCGCCCGGCAAAATTTCGTCCAAGCTGACCCCGAGCTTCACCTTGGAACCGAAAGCCTCCTCCGTGGAACCCCTCATCCGTCACGACGACATCGCCCTGCGCGCCTACTTCATCGCGGAACGCCGACAGAAGATGGGCTGGCCGGGTGACTCCTCCACCGACTGGTCCGACGCCCAGAAGCAACTCCGAGCCGAGGCACTGGAGAAGCCGCTGAAAAAAAGGTAGAGAGACTGAAGATTAAGGGCTGTTAGGCAGGGAACCGAGAATCATAGAACATCAGGGGTGTCCGGTTGCACCAAAGCTGGGATCAAGATGCATACCCAACTGGATCTCCGAGGCCCCATCCCGACCTGCATCCATGTCACCGAGGCCCGTCAGCACCACGTCCGCTGGCTCGACGAACTCTTCTTCGAGTCGGGTGCCTTCTACATCATGGACAGGGCCTGCATGGATTTTGCCAGGCTTTGCAGGGTGGCTGCAGCGGGCGCCTTTTTCGTGACTCGCGCCAAGCAGAACCTGCGCTTCACCCGTCATCGCTCCCAGGCCGTGGACTACGAGGCCGGTGTCATGAGCGATCAGATCCGCAGGCCAACGCTCCCCAAGGCTCAAGCCGACTTCCCGTGGCCCCTCATCGAAAATCCCGGCACCTGAGATGGCAAAAGCCTAAGGAAGCGTTGTTATCCCTCTAAGGTGATTGGACCGTAGTAACGAGAATGGGAGCCGTTCTTGTGATGGCTCTTGCCAGGGTGAAAGGGGTGCGATTGGGCGAGGTGTTGCCTCCAACTCTCTGTGTATTGAGCGGCCAGTGGAGGGTCATTCGAGATCACAAGAAGGTTCTCAGCGTTGTAGTCTTCTGCGCTTTTGGTGAAGTTGAAGGAGCCGGTAATCACACGAGAGCCATCAATCACCATGACCTTATCATGGGCAATCCGGTACGCTGAGTCGATATAGGTCGGGATGCCACTCTCCGAGATCAAATCAGCCTCGGTGCCCCTCGCCTGCTCTTGGCTCTTGTCGAGGATCACTTCCACATCAACGCCACGCTTCTCCGCCTCAATCAGCGCCACAGCAATCGGCTCCGAGGTGAACGAATACGCCTCCACAAGAATCTGCTTCTGCGAAGCCTTCACCGCACGCACCACCGCCTCGGTGCAACCTCCGTGCGGACTGAAGTAGACCTTGATATCGAGTGCAGTGGTTTGGGCGTGGAGGGAAAGGATAAAAGTCAACGCCGTTCCCAAACCCGACAAAGCTACTTTTATCATTCAATTCACGCGTGATTGGTCATTTCAATGTAGGCGCTGTGGATTTTTATGCCATAGCTAGGCGGCCAAGGGAATCCGTAGTTACCCTGCGGCAAAGCAGGCCAACGCCGCTATGGCGCTAAAGCCCAAGCCTACTGGATTTTGAGGAGTTCGATGTCGAAGACCAGCGTCGCGTCCGGAGGTATGACTCCACCCGCGCCGCGTGATCCGTAGGCGAGGTTCGACGGTATGAAGAGCTGGATCTTGCCCCCTTCCTTCATGAGTTGGACACCCTCGGTCCATCCGGGGATGACGCCGTTGAGGGGGAAGGAGATCGGCTCGTTCCGCTTGTAGGAGCTGTCGAACTCGACGCCGTCGATGGTGGTGCCACGGTAGTGGACGAGGACGGTGTCGGTGGCCGCAGGGCTCTTGCCGGTTCCCTCGATGATGACCTTGTACTGGAGGCCGCTTGGGGTGGTCTTGACGCCAGGCCGGGTGGCGTTCTGCTTGAGGAAGGCCTGGCCGATGGCAAGATTACCGGAGGGATTGGATTGGGACATGGGAATGCTGTTGGTGGCTTGGGTCTGGTGGGAACAACCGAGAGAGATCAATGCCAGGGCAACGACCGTGGCGGGGGCTTTGAGATTCATGGAGGTGACACTTAATCCCCTGTTATCCCTCGAAGGCGCGGACGACGACGCAGGAGTTATGGCCGCCGAACCCGAAGGAGTTGCTCAGGGCCACCTTCACCTTGACCTCGCGCGCGGTGTGCGGGACGTAGTCGAGGTCGCACTCGGGATCGGGATTATCGAGATTGATCGTCGGTGGAATGACGCCGTGCTTGATCGCCAAGGCGCTGGCCGCAAGCTCAATGCCGCCTGCGGCGCCAAGGAGGTGCCCGGTCATCGACTTGGTGGAGCTGACAGGGGTCTTGTAGGCCTCGGCACCGAAGGCGTCCTTGATCGCCTTGGTCTCGCAGATGTCGCCGAGCGGGGTCGAGGTGCCGTGGGCGTTGATGTAATCGACGTCGGCCGGCGTGACCTTGGCGTGCCTCATGGCCATCTGCATGCAGCGGCTGGCCCCCTCACCCTCGGGGCGCGGAGCGGTCATGTGGTAGGCGTCGGCGGTGGCTCCGTAACCGACGAGTTCGCAGTAGATGGTGGCTCCGCGCTTCTTCGCATGCTCGAGTTCCTCAAGGATGACGATGCCGGCTCCCTCGCCCATAACGAATCCGTCACGGTCCTTGTCAAAAGGACGGGAGGCCTTCTCCGGTGCGTCGTTGCGGAGGCTGAGCGCCCTCATGCAGGAGAATCCCGCAATGCCGAGCGGGGTGACGGTCGCCTCCGCGCCGCCCGCAATGAAGGCGTCGGCGTCGCCGAACTTGATGATGCGCCAGGCCTCGCCTATGGAGTTATTTGCCGTGGCGCAGGCGGTGACAATCGACATGTTCGGTCCGGTGAGACCATGCTCCATGGAGACGAGTCCGCTCGCCATGTTGCTGATCATCATGGCGATGGTGAAGGGGGAGATCTTGTCGGGGCCGCGCTCGAAGAGCTTGCGCGACTCGGTCTCCATGCTCTGGAGTCCTCCGATGCCGCTGCCGATGATGACGCCGAAACGCTCGCGGTCGGTCTTCTCCGGATCGATGCCGGCATCGGAAAGCGCGAGCTTGGCGCCGGCCATGGCCATCTGGGCGAAGCGGTCTGCGCGGCGGGCATCCTTGGGGGTCTTGAACCACTTGGCAGGCTCGAACCCCTTGACCTCGCCGGCGATCAGGCAGTCGTAGCCGGTCGTGTCAAAGGCCTCGTAGCGGGTGACGCCGGAGCGCCCCTCGGTAAGGTTCTTCCAAAAAGTGGGAACATCGGATCCGACGGGACTGACGATTCCGAGACCGGTGATGACAACTCTGCGTTCGCTCATAGAAAAGTGTGGGCCGTAAAAAGGCGTCCGGATAGTGAACCGAAGGGCGGCGACCTTGGCAACCCCGAAGGAAAGCAACTTGCCTCTTGCGCGACATCCGCTTCGGGGGTTTCTTTAACCCATGGACACCCCTCCTCCCCTGGACCGTCGCCCCGAACAGAACGGCCCCACGATCACTATGGTCCCGGCCTCATCCAGCGAATCAACCCGCTCCTGGTGCATCGGTCTCCATCTCTCGGGGTTCTCGGGGATCCTCCTTGGATGGTCCTTGATGCATATCATTGCACCCCTCGTGATCTGGCTGATCAAGCGAGCCGATAGTCAGGAGATCGATGCCATCGGCAAGGAGGTGCTTAATTTCCAGATCTCCTACTCCATCTATACCGGGGTCTCAATCGCTCTCTGCTTCGTGCTGGTGGGATTCGTGACCCTACCGCTCGTGCTGATTACTTGGATCGTCTGCATGGTACTTGCTGCTGTGAGGACAAGTAACGGGGAGTTCTACCACTATCCCTTGACGATCAGATTCCTAAGGTAGGAAGCGGCACAAGAAGGCTTGAGCCATCGCATTAGTTAAGCGTGATAGTCTTTGTGATCGGGTTAGCTGCAGAATAATTGAGGGTGGGTGCTTGGGAGGCGGTAATTCGTACGCTCCCCTTTGACTTAATGGTCGCAGTGGCCCCTGAGATAGAAAGGATCTTGGGGTTGCTACTGGTGAATTTGACAGGCAATCCAACCGAGTCGGTCGCGGAAAGAAGTAGCGAACCATTACGCACAAAAGAAACGGGGGTTGTGGGGTTAAACGTGATGGTAGGACTCCCCTTGGACACCACGATGCTCTTGGTGATGGTGGGCGCCGGCTTGTAGGGCCACCCTCCGGGCTGGGAAGCTGAGACTTTTACCGTCCCGACACCGGTCAGGGTGAGTATGGAGTTTGAGAGTATTGCCGGACCCGAAATCAAGGCGTAGGAAACGGGTAGCCCAGAGCTTGCTGTGGCGGCAAGGGCGATGGTGTTGGTACTGAACTTCACGGGTGATGTGACTGGGAAGGTGATCGTCTGTGGATTGGTGGCGGGACCTGAATTGGTGAAAGTGGCGGTCAGATCATGGTTCGCATTCACCGAGAGGGTGTAGCTGGTCGCATGGGTAAGAGGCACTCCTGCCTCGCTCCATCCAGAGAAGGCGTATCCGGGCTTTGCCTGCGCAATCACTGTGGTGTTCTGATTCATCGGGAAATCACCCGTTCCGGTAAAGGTGCCGGAACCCGGTGGTGTTGCGGAGGCTGAGACCATGGCGTGAGGCGGAAGATTCGCACCAGCGGCCGCAATGTTCAGCATATACGTCTTAGAGACCAAGGGGTGAATGGCATCCAAAGCCGACACGGTGAATTGGAAGGATCCTCCCGCAGCAGGAGTCCCGGAGAGCACTCCGCAGTTCGTATCTGCGGAGTTGGTATTGAACATCATCCCCTGCGGCAATGAACCGATGAAGGAAACCGTAAAGGGGGTGCCTCCGCCAATAATGACGGTACGATTAGGGTACTGGACACCCGCTTCGCCATCCTGAAGGTGATCGATCAGGCCGACCGGATTGGTGAGCGCCACTGCAGACATCTGGGCCCCGAGGAAATTCCCGACAACGACCGTGTTGCTGAAGTTACCGGTGCCATGGATGCCATCCGGTGCAACGGACTGAGCTAGCGCCTCGTAGGTCTCAGGGTCGAAGAGGGTGGGGTCGTTGGTCGGATACTGATAAAACTCATATCGTGTCGTCACCACGTCATCGCCCTGATTGAGGTTCTGGGCGACGCCTTGAAGAATGTTGTTTCCGCCGTTCGTGTTTCCGGAATCAGTCTGTAGAACCTGCCACTCGGTCTCCACTTCGGCTGGTTCACCATTGGCCCAGCCCTTAACGCCTGGATAGTTCGTATCGATGCTGACCAGATCACGAAGATGCACCTCCGTATTGGTGTGACTGGTGGTGGTGATCATCTTGACCCAAGTGGCGGGACCGAACTCGTAAACGACCGGAGGAGGTTGTGGCGGCGGCGGGGGAACAATCACGGGTTGGATCTGAGGTGCCGCAGCCCCGACGGGGGCGATGTAGTTAAAGATCGGCGTGGAAACACTGACCGCGGGACCGAGCTTTAGATTACCTGCTCCATCATCTTGCATCCAGTGGTAGAGAACATTTGTCGGATTCGCCGAGTACCCGACGCCGAAATGCTCACCACCGAAATTGACCGAGGGATCAGTAAACTGATGACCGGCGGTCGGTGAGATCGCATTGGTGGGGACTGCGGTGTAGGCTGACCAAAAACCGTTGTTATACTTGGCCTCGTAGCGAATAAATGTCTTGGGGTGGATCGGGTCGGTAAAATCCGTCGAAATAACGGGCGTGCTGTAGTGATTGTAGTCGTAGGTGTAGGTGATCTGGGCGCTCGTGATGTCATCGAGCTCAATCTGAAAACCGTGGCAGGGCACGCCGGTGTCATTCACCACGTCGAAATTGTTGATGCTCCCGTAGGCCTGGCTGGCCCTGACAGAGGCAGGAGAGAGTGGAATTAAAACCCCAGCCAGCAGTAGCATCCATGAACTCAAAGCAAGCACGCAACCTCCCGAAGAGAGAGAAAAAGAAAATTCTGATTTTTTGTAAATCACTTATAAATGCAATATCCTTCGGGATAAATTATTGTCAATGGCAATCTTGCATCCATTGATTCCTTAAAAAAGCCCCTTGCGCAGCATCACGCCCTGCGCCAGATTCAATCTTGTTAGGGGGGCGTACTGGTTTCGACCCGAAGCTCGTTACGCGTTCTGCATGCCGAGGATGATTCGTTGGCCTCGTTAAAAATCGGATCACACAAAATAAACGCAGATTACGAAGATCTAGCTCTCGCGGCCTAAGTCCGCGACGCCAACACACAGACGCCTGCTATGTGTGAAGGCGACGCCAGCAGGATGGACCCTTGGCGGATCGACCGCGCCGGGGGTTGAATCGATTTCGTGGACGATCGGGGGAAAGCAGCGTGCCTCACCGTGGCCGACCCCTTAAATCCCAAGTGAGGTCAAGCATGTGGACGGACGTCTGATGCGGTTCGGGGACAGGGGTTCGACTCCCCTCGCCTCCACTCCCTGCCGTTTTTCCGGTATACATTTCGGATTTTCTGAACCTAAATGGCGCCCATGAATCGAATGGCACTGAAACTCCCGATCTTCGCCGGGTCTCTTGTACTGATCCTCTCCGGATGCGCGTCACAGCAGAAGAAGAACCCGACCGATCCCACCGCCCAGATCGCCCTCGGAAACAGGTACTCCAAAGGCTCCTTGAGCATCAGTAAGAACGATGGGACTGCGGCGGAGTGGTACCGGAAGGCGGCCTTACAGGGCAATGCCGAGGGACAATTCCGACTCGGGATCTGCTATGACCGGGGCCTTGGCGTCCCCAAAAACGACATCCTTGCCGCGGAGTGGTATGCCAAGGGGGCCCGTGGAGGCAATGCGGACGCCGAGTATCAACTGGGAACCTGCTACAGGCTCGCCAAGGGCGTCAAACCCGATCTGATCAAGGCCTACCAGTGGTTCAACCTCGCGGCCACTTCGGGCAATGAATCAGCCGCCGAGTCACGGGATGCAGTGGCGCACCGGATGACGGCCGATGAAATCCAACGGGCCCAGCGGATGAGTCGTGAGACTTGGGAGCTTTGCCCGTAAGGAATGAGGCATGGGATCCCGGCGGCACACCTTCTCCTCTTGACACACTCTCATTTCCCGATAGGTTCCTACCTCCCGCCACATCACCAACCGGGATTCTCTTTATGGCCACTTCCGAAGTCATCCTCACCGAAGCCGTTCCCTCCCTGGGATCCGAAGCCGATATCGTCAAGGTGCGTGCCGGCTACGCCCGCAATTTCCTGATTCCCGCCGGCAAGGCCCTCGAGGTCACCCCCGCCTCCCTCCGCAAGATCAACAACCTTAAGGCCAAGCGCGCCGAACGTGAAGCCCGTGAGCTTAACGAGGCCGAGGCCGTCGCCACGAAGATCAACAAGCTCCGTCTGAATCTGAAGCTCGAGACCGGGGAGACCGGCAAGGCTTTCGGATCGATCACCGCCGCTGATCTCCTTGCGCGCCTCGCCAACGAGATCAAGGATCTCGTCCTCCCCAAGCACGCAATCGTGCTGGATCGCCCGATCAAGGAGAGCGGCGAGCACCAGATCCCCGTCAAGATTCACTCCGATGTGACGGCCACCCTCCGTGTCGAGATCGCCGCCGCGCCGAAAGACGAACCGTCCGACGAGGAGGAGGTCGGTGGCCGCAAGCCCCGTCGCAAGTCGGTCGAGGCATCCGAATCCGCCGAGGCGTAATCCGTTCCGCGCATGGCCGAAGGTCCCCAGGACGGCCCTGCAGAGGTTCCAGCAACCAACTCCACCGCCCGGAGAAGTTCCCCGGGCGGTCATGCCGGCTTCTCCGGAGGCCAGCGCCTTCCCGAGGCTCACCGCCCCCTTCCAGCCAGCCTTGATGCCGAACAGGGCGTCCTCTCCTCGATCCTTCTCTCCCCCCGGGAGACAATGATCACGGCGACGGAGAAAGGCATCACCCCGGAGCATTTCCACCATCCCGCCCACGGGACGATCTACGGGATTTGTGAAGAACTCACAAAAACCAACAGCCCGATCGACCTGATCACCGTCACGCAGGGGCTTGCCGACAGGAACCTGCTTGATCAGATCGGCGGTCCCTCGCTTCTGGCCCACCTCCAGACCTTCCTTCCCACGGCGACCAATGCCGACTACTACATAGATATCATCCGGGAAAAGCATCTCCTGCGCCGGATGATCTCGGTCTGCACCTCTTCGGCCGCCCGCTGCTACGAGGAGCAAGGGGACGTTAAGTCCCTCATCGACGACGTGGAGAAACAGGTCTTCACCGTGAGCGAGGAACGCGTCGGGGGTGAACTCCCCGACATCAAGGACCATGTGAACGCGGCGATTGAGTCCATCGAGGCCCTCTACAAGAACAAGGGCAAGGTGACCGGCGTCCCAACGGGCTACAAGCAGTTCGACAACATGACCAATGGTCTGCATCCGAGCGAGATGATCGTGATCGCGGCGCGTCCCTCAATGGGAAAGACGGCCCTTGCCATGAATATCGCGGAGCATGTCGCCGTTGACCAAGGCATCCCGGTGGGTGTCTTCAGCCTTGAGATGAGCTCCCAGCAACTGGTCCAGCGTCTCCTCTGCTCGCGCGCCAGGGTGAACCTGAAGAAGATCCGGGACGGCCTGATGGGCAAGAACGAATACAGCACGCTCTTCAAGGCGGCGGACGCCTTCGGCAAGAGCAAGATGTTCATCGATGACACGGCCGGACTGAGCATTCTTGAACTCCGCGCCAAGGCCCGACGCATGATGGATCGCAATGGACTGGGTCTGATCGTCATCGACTACCTACAGCTTCTCAAATCACCCTCCAAGCGCGGTCAGGAAAACCGCCAGATCGAGATCGCAGAGATCTCCAACGGCATCAAGGCCCTTGCCAAGGAGCTGAACATCCCGATCATCGTGCTGGCACAGCTCAATCGTAAGTCCGAGGACCGGGGCGACGGAAAGCCCCGCATCTCCGATCTCCGTGAATCGGGTTCCATCGAGCAGGACGCCGATGTCGTCGGTCTGCTTTATCGCTCCGCTTACTATGCCAAGGATGCCGAGGATCGCGAGGAGAAGGGAGGGGAGTCCGAACTCATCATCGCCAAGCAGCGCAACGGCCCAACGGGCGAGGTTCCCCTCACCTTCCTGAGCGAGTTCACCCGCTTCGAAAGCCGGGATCTCTCGCACGGCGACGCGGAGGGTTAAAGGCCTAGGGTTCGGTGAAAAGAGCCCGGATAGGGGCCCAGTTGCCGGAGAAAGACCATCGCCGGGAAAAACTTCAGGAAAGTGGCTTGTTCCCTTCGGGAGACATTGGCTCCGTCACGGCGGGGGCGGCAAGGGGGGATGTTGTCCCGGATGACTCAAGTCCTTGGGAGGGAATGATTTTCGGCACCGGCGGAACCCCTGTGATTTCCCGGTGAAAATCCTCCTTGGCTCTTTGAAGTTCGCCCAGAGCCTTGCCAAGAGCTCTTGCGATCTCCGGGATCTTCTTCGGACCGAAGAGGACGAGTGCGAGAAGGCCGATGAAGATCCACTCCGGCGCTGCCGGCATCCCAAAGGCAAGGAAGAGCATAAGGAGGAATCTGATCTGAAAATCAGGAACTCAAGAAATGGTGTGTTCTACGCTGAAAGTACGGGAAGGGCCGCCTCCAGGGAGGCGACATCGGAAATGCTGATGACCTCGGTTCCCTTCCGTATCCGTCCGACAAGACCGGCAATGACGCCGCCGGGTCCGAGTTCCAGGAATCGGGCGATGCCGAGATGGTCTATCATGAACTCGATGCTAGCGGTCCAGCAGACAGAGCCGGTGACCTGATCGGCCAGTGACTTGCGGATGGCGTCGGGGGAATCGGCCGGGCGGGCGTCGACATTCCCGACGACGGGTACGCTCGGCATGACAATCGGGGTCTCCGTGAGCACGGCACTCAGGCGCTGGTAGGCGGGCTCCATGAGTCGGGAGTGGAAGGCCCCTGCCACGGTCAACTCGACGGCCTTGCGGGCGCCGTATTCCTTGGCCATCCCGACGGCGAGGGCGATTTTGGATTGTTCTCCCGAGATGACGATCTGGCCGGGGCTGTTCAAGTTGGCGACGTCGACATCGGCGGCGGCGGCAAGATTTCGGACACCCTGCTCGTCGGCGCCGATGATGGCCGCCATCCCCCCCTTGGTCACCTCGCAGGCCTCCTGCATGAAACGGGAGCGCTTGTCCACAAGCCGGAGGCCGGTCTGGAAGTCGAAGGTTCCGGCTGCGGCGTGCGCGGTGAACTCACCGAGCGAAAGTCCGGCTGCGGCATCGAAAGAGAGGGTCGGGCACTTTTCCTTCAGGACAGCCAACACGGCGAGACCGTGGACATAGAGAGCCGGTTGGCAGACGGAGGTGCGGGTCAGTTCCTCGGCAGGGCCCTCAAAGGCAATCCGTGAGAGGGAGTATCCGAGCATCGAGTCGGCCTTGCCGAAGAGATCGGCGGCAACGGGGAATGCCGAGGCGAGATCCTTGCCCATGCCGACGGCCTGGGCACCCTGTCCGGAAAAGAGAAGCGCGGTTTTCATGTCTGCTAGAAGTAAAAGGGGATTCCGGCTTTGGCGAAAGCCTCTTTCTGATCCTTGAGGTATCGGTCTCCGAGACGGTCGAACCCTCCGGAGGCACGGAACGATTTCAGGAAGTCATCCACCTGCCCCTTGAGAAGCGTATCGCCCGGGCGTAATCCGACGGCCCACGACTCGCTCTGCACAGGTTGCAGGAGGGCGACGGTCTCGGCAGGGTGTTCCCTCTGGTTTTTCCAGACGCTCATCTGGTCGTAGAGGAACGCGTCCGCCTTCCCTTGGATCACTTCCAGGACAGCGGAGGATTCCTTGTCGAGCACGAGGATCCTGGCCTGCTTGAGATGATCCGAAGCCCAGACCTGCGCCGTGGTTCCTTGGCGAACGGCAAGCGTGCGGCCGGGGCGATCGAGATCCCCCGCACCGCTGAGGCCGGAGCTCTTGCCGGCAAGGATGGCAAGCCCGATCCTGAGATAAGGATCGGAGAAGGCGATCGTCTTTCGCCGCTCGGGCGTGTCGGTCATGGAGGAAAGGATCAGGTCGATTTTGCCGGTGAGGAGCGATGGGATCAGCCCGGTGAAGGGAATGTTCTCAATCCGGACAGGACGCTGGAGAGAGTCTCCCAGCGCCTGTGCCAGATCGACGCTGATCCCCGAGGGCTCGCCACCCGCAGCGATGGTCTCGAACGGGGGGTAGGAGAGATCCATCCCGACAACCAGCGGATTGGAGACGGGGGAGACGACCTCTTTTTTACCACGACTACAGCTAGTGACAGAAAAAATCAGCGCCAGCGCGACAATCGCAAACCTCTTCATTTCCTCATTCCAAAAAGCTTCAGTGTTTAGCCCGTTTTCAGACATGGGGCCCATGCCATCCGCCGGAGGGGAGGAGGACATCGTTGACCGCCTCCGGACCCCATGTGCCCTGCTTGTAAGGGTGGACGGGGACGGAATTGCCGATGATTTTCTCGACGATCCGCCACCCCTCCTCGACAACATCCTGACGGGCAAAGAGGGCCTGATCCCCCTGGATCGCATCACCGATGAGGCGCTCGTAGGGGGTCATTTCATCGGGTTGCTGATCGACGACCTTGAGTTCCATCGGTTCGCCGACCATGCGCTCGCCGTCGATCTTTACCTGCATGCAGATGCCGATCTCGATGCGCGGCGAGAAAAGGAAACGGACATGGTTGTGCATCGGGGCCTGCTGGTCGGGGAAAACCACCTGTGGAGGACGGTGGAACTGGACCCGCACCTCGGTGGCGGTGACGGGGAGGTTCTTTCCGGCACGAATGTAGATGGGCACACCCTGCCAGCGCCAGTTGTCGATGAAGAGGCGTACGGCGGCAAAAGTCTCCGTCTGGCTGTTCGAGGCGACACCCGGTTCCTGCAGGTATCCCTCGAACTGGCCGCGAACGAAGTCATTGGGCGAGATGGTTCGGATGGAGCGGAAGAGCTTCACCTGCTCGTCACGGACGCGCTCCTTGTCGGGCCAGTAAGGAGGCTCCATGCAGAGGAAACCGACCACCTGCATCAGATGATTCTCGATCACATCGCGGAGACACCCGGTGGCGTCATAGAAGGCGCCGCGCCCCTGAACGCCGAAGGCTTCGGCCATCGTGATCTGGATGTTGCTGACAAAATTGCGGTTCCAGACCGGCTCCAGAAACGAGTTGGCGAACCGGGTGTAGAGGACATTCTGGGTCGCCTCCTTGCCAAGATAATGGTCGATCCGGAAAACCTGCCCCTCATCCAGCACCTCGTGGAGCGTTCTATTGAGCGCCTCGGCCGAGGCCTTGTCGTGACCGAACGGCTTCTCCACGACGACACGGGCCTCGTCGTTGAGGCATCCGGCGGCCTTGAGCCCCTTGGTCACCGTGCCGAAGAGGAAGGGCGGAATGGCTAGGTAGAAGAGGGGTCGCTTGGCCTCTCCCAGGGCCGTCTTGAGGCTCTGGAAGGTTGAGGGATCCGCATAGTCGCCATCAACATACCGGAAACCGTCGGTAAGTTTTTTGAAGCTCTCCTCGTCCACTCCGCGGCCGAAGGTCGTGATCCCCTCCCGGGCGCGGTCGATGACCTGCTCCCGGGTCATGCCGCTCTTGGCCACGCCGATCACCGGACCCTCGAGCACTCCCCGGCGGTAAAGCGCCTGAATTGTGTCAAAAAGTTTCTTGTGGGCGAGATCACCGGTGGCCCCGAAGAGAACCAGGGCGTCGCTTTTGGGTGCGGACATGATGTTTTCTCCGAAGGGGATTACTTGGAACCCTCGGTCTTCTCGTGATGGCCACCGAACTCGAAGCGCATCGCCGAGCAGACCTTGTCGGCGAAGAGGGCGAGATTACGACTCGAGAAGCGCTCGTAGAGAGCGGTCGTGAGAACCGGAGCAGGAACCCCCTCTTCGACCGCGGCCTGGATCGTCCAGCGTCCCTCACCGGAATCACTGACGCGGCCGCCGAACGTGGCAAGCTCCGGATCGCGGGCCAGGGCATCGGCGGTCAGATCAAGGAGCCAGCTGGCGACGACGCTGCCGCGGCGCCACACCTCGGTGATTTCGGGAAGGTCCAGATCGTACTGGTAATTCTCGGGATCGCGGAGCGGGGTGGTCTCCGCGTCGATCTCGCGCTTCACCTTCCCCGCATTGGCGTTCTTGAGAATGTTCAGTCCCTCGGCATACGAGGCCATGATGCCGTATTCGATGCCGTTGTGGACCATCTTGACGAAGTGCCCGGCGCCGTTGGGACCGCAATGGAGGTATCCCTCCTCGGCGGTCCCCTTGCGGGTGCGGGCGGGGGTCACCGGGGCGTCTCCCTTGCCGGGTGCGAGCGCCTTCAGGATCGGGTCGAGGTAGCCGACGGCGTCTTTGGAACCCCCGATCATCTCGCAGTAGCCGCGCTCCAGGCCCCAGACGCCGCCCGAGGTGCCGACGTCGACATACTCGATTCCCCTGGAGGCGAGTTCCTGCGCGCGGCGGATGTCGTCCTTGTAGTAGGAGTTCCCCCCGTCGATCAGGATATCCCCCTTGCCCAGCAGAGGGGCGAAGGTGGCGATGGTGTCGTCCACATAAGCCGCAGGAATCATCATCCAAACCGCCTTCGGGCCGGTTAGCTTGGAGACCAGATCCTTCTGGTCCGCGGCGGCGATCGCCCCCTTGGCGGCGAGATCCTTGACCGCGGCCTCGCTGCGGTCCCAGACGACGACTTCGTGACCCGCCTTGAGCAGGCGGAGAACCATGTTGGCTCCCATTCGACCGAGACCGACCATTCCGATGCGCATAGTGTGTTTTTGGTTTGGCTTTGACGATACTGGAGACTCGACAACACAGGAGCTAGCCCGACCCGTCAAGCACCGCCTGACGACTTTTGTGACACACTCTCGGCTCGCTCAGCCGGAAGATCCGTGCTAGCTCGGTGTTGAATGAAACAACTCACGGGAATCCTTGCCGCCATGGAGTCCGAGCTGAGGGATCTTGCGGCATCCCTTGACCACGATCGCACCGAAACGATTGCGGGAAGGGAGATTCACTACGGCCATCTGGAAGGGCACCCAGTTGCCATCCTCCTCTGCGGCTGCGGCAAGGTGAACGCCGCCCACGCGGCCACCCTGCTGGCCTGTCAGGCGCGGGTCTCGCGTCTGCTAGTCACGGGGGTCTCAGGCGGACTCGCCCAGGGGGTGAAGGTCGGGGATGTGGTCGTCGGCGACTCCTTCGTCCAGCACGACATGGATGCACGACCCCTCTTCCCCCGGCACCAGATCCCCTTTGAAGGATTCTCGACCATTGTCGCCGACTCCGATCTTCGCCGCCTGCTTGCCCATGCGGCCCGCGAGATGCTTGCGACACGCCGCCCTCCGGGCCTCGAGGAGGCGAGGGTCTTCGAAGGACTCGTGGTCAGCGGCGATCAGTTCCTTTCCAGTCAGGAGGAGCGCAACGGGGTGCTTGATCCCCTTCCCCATGCCTGCTGCGCCGACATGGAGTCAGCCGCCGTGGCCCAAGTCTGCCGTGCCGCGGGCCTCCCCCTGGGGGTCATGCGCGTCATCTCCGACTCCGCGAACGGCAACGCACCTGTCGACTTTGCCAAGTTCGTCGAGGAATCGGCCTCCAAGGCCTGCGCCGAGACGGTGAGGCATGCCCTGCGGGCGCTCAATGTTCCGGCAGAGTAGCTTCTACCAACACTCAACGCTCAGGCGTGTGTGAGGAGCCT
>Ga0209189_1000858_pt1 | contig 23642 bp, 22 predicted proteins | sample C_130820_EF_Meta_FD_187308 | JGI IMG/M metagenome (GOLD analysis project Ga0209189, IMG submission 187308) | Freshwater microbial communities from Lake Croche, Canada to study carbon cycling - C_130820_EF_MetaG (SPAdes) (version 3) | ecosystem: Environmental > Aquatic > Freshwater > Lake... | reverse complement strand
TCTGTGGCTTCCACTTTGCCACCAGCCAGCCCCCAGGTGTCGGGATATTTGGAATCATTGCGTAAGAGATAAAGATAGCAGCGTGTTCTCACGCAATAGAACCACACTCCTACAGCTTTTACAACACAAGAGTCCATTCGCCTCCAGGATAAAGACCGTCTATACTCTTAGCCCACTTGTAACCGTCCCAGTAGTATTGGATACCAGTGGTGAGATTTGTTACATATTGAGGACCTGTAGTACCTTGACTGTGGAATGCTATCACCCATCTCGACCCATCAAATTCAATAATATCATTGGCATTGGCGATCAAGGGTTGGTTGTTGACTCCTGTCCATGCTAATGGGTTGCTTGGGTTGCTTGCACTGCCTGTGCTCTCGTTCAGCAAGTATCTCTGTCCGATTATGCTACTGTCCAATCCATCTTGCGGACCAGCAGTCAATGGATTCACCACAGCATCTACAGGTGGCAATGTGTTCTGTGGCATTGTGTCTGGGTTAATATTGTATATCAACAATCGATCATCGGCAGGGTTTACCGCTATGGTTCCCACAACTGGGGATCCGTTGTCAGGATCCCAAGGATCAGCAAGGGTGATATAACTGATTCCTGGTCTCAATACTCCATACATGCCAATCACGCTGGGCCATGTGATCTGAGGATTCTCTGCTACAGGAAATCCAAATGGTTCTAGGCTCAGTCTGTCCGGCTGCACTGGTGGTTGTGTTGATTGTAGTACCTGTAGTTGATTGTCCAGCAGTAGCACTTGATATCCACCGGGTGTGACTTTGACTCTGGTACCTAACAACAAGTCACTATTGCTGATGGCATTTACAGTGTCGCCCTGGGCATCAAAGATGCTGGCAATCACTCGCTCTACCACACCCAGTTTCTTGATCTTGGCCGGCGATGAAATCCAGATGGGCATGCTGAATGTCATGGTCATGAAGTCAATGGGATCGTTAGTGCCTTGAGGAATACTTCTGCTGCTCCATTTCACATTGTCAAGATTACACACACTGAGGCTGGTCCAATCAATATAATTGTCTGTGGCCTGTATTTCTAATGCAGGGTTAAACAATGTGGCAATCTGTTCAAACAACTGCATTTTTTGATTGGTGTTACTGGTCCATATGTCCAAATCTACTGTGAGTTTGTATGGCACAGGCATGAGTCGTTCCACTTGGAAAGCATTTCCTTGTGTGGTTTCGTAGCTTTCTGTGCCCGGATCCCAAGTGCGTTGGCGCACCATCATCTTGTTCACATGATATGGCTCTTGCATGCGTTCACGATCATAAGTGAGACCAGTGATGTGGAAAGTCATCAAGGGCGTGGCATTTAATGAGTTAGCGGAATTCTGATTCAGTATGGTCTGTGCATTTCTACTGGCATCACCATAGCGTATGGGCACACGCACTAGGTCAGCGGTGCCCTGTTCGTCGCGACCGTATTCAACTTCAAACAAGCTGAACATGCGTGTGAACTGCAATAGATAGCGACGAATTTGTTCGTCATAAAAGAACATTTGACTCATTTAGCTGCTTTTCTGGAAAGGTTGTGTAGGCGGAAACGGATTGGCAGGCAGATTGCCACCCTGATCACCATTGGCAGCATCGGGTAACAAGGCCTCACTGAGACTCTGACGACTAGGTATATTGCCAAGATCCGTGGTATTCACTGTGTATGTATTGTTCACAAAGCTGGAGCGTAAAGTATCGTTGGTTGAACCCGGTGTGAGATTGGTTCGTACCTTGCTCTCAATCTTGATCCAAGTCCTGCCATTGAAACGGAACAATCGATTGGGGAAGTAATCTAATCTCAATGCAAACTGTCCGGCAATGGGATTAGGTGGAAAATTAACACCGGCGGTGACCGGCAAGCCATTGGGCGCAACTCCATCTCCGGTTAGATACCCTGCGGTGTATCCATCGGCATTGGGTGTGATGCCTTGGTTGGCCACGGTGCGATCAGCGGTGGTTATAGTGTAGTCTGCGGTGTAACTGGCAGATTTGGGATTGGCAGGTGTGCCATCCGGATTGGTAGCAAGTATGTAGAACTTCACGACATCAAATCCTGATGTGGGTACTTCTGCTTCGGCCTGAGCAAGTATAGCATCGTTGATCTCCAAGTTTCTTGGTCGTGTGCTTTGCTGATCTTGAATAGTAGTGGGATTGGTAACCAAGGTCCAGTACTCCGTGTTGTTGATATCTGTACCCAGTGGCACATTCTTGTTTGATGTGTAGTACGTATCGCCGTACAGCACCGTGACACCGCCAGGATAGAAATTGCCCGGATCCCAGATGTTGATGGGTTCAAACGGCTGCTTGGTAATCTCATTGAATTCTTGTGAGTTGACCATGGGTGTGGCCTTCACGCGCCACAAGTGAGGTAACCATGTTTGACTAAATCCTTCGCTGGCAAATGCCGCATCCTGTATCACATACCATTTTGGCAATGCTCTAGGTATGTCACTGTCCAAGGGATTGTAGTCTCTGAGATTGGGCAGTTCCAACACATCTCCGTTCATGAGTTTGCGACCCATGGTATCGATCATGTCATTGTAGTGGAATGTGATAAACAGGGTATCGTTGTTCAGGAACAGGCCAAACTGAGTGAGATCAAAGTCAATATCCTGTTGGCGATAAACGCCGCGCATGACATAGATATCGTTATCGTAGGCTCGATCACGGTTTTCCAACAGCAGCAAATCTTCGATAAACAGCGGGTTGGTTGAGTCGTATTTGGGCAGGGTAGCGTCGTTGTTGCCGGTGTTGTCGTTTGTGAGCGGTCCCAGATATTTGTGCAGATACATGTCCACACCGCCAACCTGATACATTTCACTAATAGTGCGGTCAAAAAAACGGTAATCTGCGGTGCGATTGGGACGGTATAGACTGAGTCTTGGCATGGTGTTGTATTTATGGGCAGGTTGACCGGAAAGTCTACTTCAGTTATAATACCCGCATGAAAGTCATCAAGCTAGACCGCAGATATCGACCGCACAAAGAAGCCGGATACGAAGCCGGCCTGCGGTTTGAGGGCTGGTGGGACGACAAAGACAAAATCTCCCAGATTGAACGAATCTGTCAAGCCCGCTTGGGCACCAGCTGGTCAGTCCGTAACTCTGATTGGGTTGGATACTTTGGAACTCGAGGCCGTAACGTAGAGACACCCTACTACATCATGTTCCGCAGACAATCAGACATGACATTTGTGCTCTTGTGCGCGGACTTGACCAAAAAAGCCTGATGTGCTATAATTACATCATAAACACTAGCAAAGGAATCCCATGGCAACCCTAGCAGCAAAAGCCAATGTCAAAGCATTAAACCCTCGCAGCCCTGACACCAAGTATGTGGGTAACGAACCCGAATGGCGTGTGCAACCAATCAGCAATCGTATTAGCAAATTCAGCAATGCATTTGGCTGGTATAACTATTTCTACGGCAAGAAAGATGCCAAGGACTTTATTGCTGCTTACTTGGATGCACACAATCGCACTCGAGACGCTCGCCGTATCCGCACCTTGCCCGACAGTCAAATTCGACTCACAACAGGCTGGCTATGCCGTATGGTCACCGTGGGTCTGGAACTTGACGATCATGAACAGATCAAACTGGACAACTTGATCCAGGAACTGCTGGCAGAAAAGCAAACTGAACCTGTGGAAGCAGTAGAAGCAAAGCCTGCTGGCCCTACAATCCAAGATCGCTTACGAGAAAAAGCGTCGGAATGTGCCGGCGAGATCGAAGGCCTGTTTGACGACTTCATCGCTGCAGGTGCCAAGATGTCCGCACAGTTTCAGCCCATCACCATCATCCGCGGGCACAATGTAGCACCGCAGTTGATCCATCAGATCCAGCAGATCTGGAAAGGTCACTTGACTGAGCTAGAAGCCGCGATCACAGGTAAAGACGCACAGTTGGTAGAAGGCTACAGCCGTTTTACCAAAACTCAGCTCAAGCAATTGGTAAAGTTTGCTGAGCAGGTGATCACTGACTGCAACAACTATGTGCAGATTAAGAAAGTGGAACGCAAACCCAGGGCCAAGAAAGCAGTGAGTGCTGAAAAAGTCACAGCCCGGTTCAAGTATCTCAAGACATTCCCGGATCTCAAACTGGTGTCGGAGCCTGCTGTGAAACTGGTTGATGCCACAGAAGCCTGGCTGTACGACACTGTGAAACGCAAACTGATCCATGTGGTTGGTGACGCACATCGCGGCAGTTTCACTGTGAAGAGTTCGGCTGTGATTGGATTTGACACAGGCACAAGTTCGCAGAAAACCCTGCGTAAGCCAGCAGAGACCTTGAAAGCATTGTTGGCAGCGGGCAAGCCGGCAACACGTAAGATCTTCAAAGAGTTAAGCACCACAGAAACCCAATGGAACGGGCGTGGTAACGACAACTTGATCATCCTCAAGGTCTGGTAATGTGCTAAATATCAGGGACGGAGTCCCTGATGCAAGAACAACAACCCATAGATTTAGTAACACTCAAAAACAACCTTTTTGAGTATGTGCGCCTGCAACTGGGCAGTCAGATCATTGACATTGAACTGGATCCGGCTCACTTTGAAGCGGCATATCAGAAGACCATTGGCACTTATCGCCAACGAGCCAATGCAGCATACGAAGAGTCATACAGCTTCATGCAGTTGGTCAATCAGCAAAACATCTATACTCTGCCGCAGGAAGTGCAGAGTGTGCGACAGATCTTCAAACGCACCTTTGGTATAGCGTCGGGACCCATGGGATCAAATTTTGATCCGTTCAGTCAAGCACAGATGAATGTGTACTTGATCAACTTCAATCAATCAGGCGGCTTGGCAACATACGATTTCTACAGCCAATATGTGGAATTGGCTGCTAGGATGTTTGGTGGATTCTTGAATTACACTTGGAATCCGGTCACAAAGAAACTGCAAATCATCCGCAATCCAGCAGGTGGTGGCGAAGTGGTGCTGTTATGGACCTACAATCTCAAACCTGAGATACAACTGTTAGCCGACTTCCAAATCCAGCAATGGATCAGAGATTACACCACAGCGGCTTGTAAGATGATCATTGGTGAAGCTCGTGAGAAATTTGGCACCATCGCCGGACCCAATGGCGGCGGCACACTTAATGGCACTGCCATGAAAGCCGAAGCCAAAGAAGAGATGGCAGAGTGCATCAAGCAATTGGTGAATTATGTGGATGGAAGTCAGCCATTAACCTTTGTGATTGGCTAAGATCTGTGCTATAATCAGCACATGGCTGATCTAATGATTGATATTGAAACGGTAGGCACAGGCCCAGAAGCCTGTATCCTGACCATCGCTGCCCAGGCATTTGACCCACTGAGCACAGGCTATCTTACTCAACAATTCTATGCGCGAATTGATCCGGCGAGCCAACCTGACCGTAACATCGAACAGGGCACAATTGACTGGTGGGCAACTCAGCCCCCAGAAGCACAAGAAGAAGCATTTGGCCCGGACAATCGTATCTCATTAGACACAGCTCTAGAAGAACTGGGTCGACTGATCTGGCGATCAAAATCAATCTGGGCCAACGGTCCAACTTTTGACATGAACATTCTTGAGCATGCCTACAAGAGTTTTGGCCGCCCGCTGCCCTGGCAATACTACCGAGTGAGAGACGCTAGAACTGTGTACGCTCTGTATCCGGACCTGGGCAAACCACCCGCAAGCCATCATGCTCTTGAAGATTGCCGTAGGCAGATTGACCTGTTGCAGGCCACACTTCGACATCTAAACATAAAGGCACTATCATGATCATTGGAATCTGTGGATTCATTGGAGCAGGCAAAGACACTGCTGCTGACTATCTAGTAAACTTTCACGGTTTTCGTAGAGATTCATTTGCAGCCACTCTTAAGGACGCTGCGGCAGCAGTTTTTGGATGGGATCGAGAACTGCTAGAGGGTCGCACACGATCAGCACGAGAGTGGCGAGAGTGTGTGGACACTTGGTGGGCTGAACGTCTTAGCATGCCGCACTTGACTCCGCGTTGGATATTGCAACATTGGGGGACAGAAGTGGGCAGAAATGCTTTTCACACTGACATCTGGATCGCTAGTTTGGAAAACAAACTACGGAAAAGTTCGGACAACATCGTGATATCTGACTGCAGATTTTACAACGAAGTAGCTGCTATCAAGAATATCGGTGGGCGTGTGATCTGGGTGCAGCGTGGCATGATCCCGCACTGGTATGATATCGCAGCCAAAGCCAATCACGGCGATGAAGCAGCACAGCGTTGGTTGGATTCAGAAGGTATTCATGCCAGTGAATATTCATGGGCTGGCACCACATTTGACTATGTTGTGGAAAACAATTCCACAGTGGACGATCTATACCGTCAACTCAACGATCTGCTTGCAGTGGGTTTGGCACCCATGGAACGTCTAGTCGCCTGACTTCTTCCACACAATTCAGGCACACGGTCCTGAGATTGTTCAGGGCAACATTTCGCATGTTGCCGTCCATGTGATATACCAAGGTCTGGCTGGCGTACCTAGGCTTAAACCCACAGCGATCGCATGTGGGTTTTTTCTTGTATCCTGCTTTCTTCCATAGTGCTTCTGGCGGCTTGATCTTCTTGTTTCGCCGGATGCAATGATCGCATCTAGCCCGGTAGTGCGTGACATCGTCACGACAATAATTCACAGCCACCGGGCGTTGGTTGCAGGCGGTACACATGGGTCTCATGGGGTATTTATACTGTAAACCTTTGCAAAGGGCATCGCAACACCATGAGTTTTGGCCACATCCGATAAATATCTATAACAGTTTTTAAAGGAGCCAACATGGCAACAGCACCATTAGTTTCACCTGGCGTGCAGGTAACAGTAATCGACGAAAGTCAATACCTGCCAGCAGCCACCAATTCAGTACCTTACTTCCTGATTGCCACAGCACAGAATAAAGTATCAGGTTCAGGAGTAGGAGTAGCAGCAGGAACCCTGGCACTCAATGCAAATCGCCTGTACTTGATCACCAGTCAGCGAGATCTTTCAGCCACATTTGGCAATCCATTCTTCTACAAAACCACAGCAGGTACCCCTATCAACGGGTACGAACTCAACGAATACGGCTTGTTGGCTGCGTACTCTGCACTGGGTGTGACCAATCGTGCTTATGTGCAGCGTGTGGATATTGATCTTACAGAACTCACAGCCACTCTTGTTCGCCCCACAGGTGAGCCTGCCAATGGTACATATTGGTTAAACACTGCTGCCACACAGTGGGGTATCTTTGAATGGAATCAGACCACTGGTGCATTCAGCAACATAGTTCCTAGTGTGATCACCAGCACCACAGAACTTCTCAATGGCGTGCCACTACAGGATTACGGCGCGATCGGCGACTACGCAGTAGTGGCCACCAACACAGCCAACCCTGTTTACTACAAGAATGGTGCTGTGATAGCGGCAACAGGTAATTCTACCACTCTCAGCGGGTTGTTTAACACCTGGGTGCTGGTGGGCAGTGATGATTGGAAATTGAGTTATCCTGCTATCCAAGGTGCTAATGCAGTGACCACAACACTGACCGCGGCTAATACAATTGTGATCAACGGTACTTCAGTTGCAGTGCCCGCAGCGATCAACAACACCATCCAGGGACTCAGCAGTGCTATCAACAGTGCCAATATCACTGGAGTGTATTCTGCCGTGATTGACAACAAATTGTGCTTGTTTGCAGACAGCACAGCCACAGCCGATGGTTCCACAGCAGATGACGGTATCATCTTGATCAGTTCTGTAGGATCAACATCGGGATTGCTAACCACACTGGGTCTTACAGCAGATGAGACTTACTATGCACCGGGTCTGCAACAAAGTCCAAACTATGTGTTTCCTCGTTGGAGAGATACCGATGATACTCCACGCCCTACAGGCAGTGTATGGAACAAGACAACTGCACAAAATCTTGGAACTGCCATGATCGTGGAGAAATACAGCACACCATTGGGTGCATGGGTAACACAGGCAGCGCCGGTCTACCAAAATGACTGGAATGCCAATGCTGTACTGGATGCCACAGGTGGTGGTAAAAATATTCCTGCTGGCACAACCTACACACAATACAATGTGGACCCTGCTGCAAGTGGTGTATCTGCATGGAGTGCTTCCACCACCTATGCAGCAGGAGCTCGAGTAATATATGATACTTTGACATACGAGTCTCTGCAAGGATCCAATCTCAATCAGAATCCGGTGACTCAGACTGCGTATTGGTCAGAAATCCAAAATGATTTGCCTTACAACAGCACCTACACCTTGCAGGTGTTTGAACGCAGCCCAGCAGGCGCAACTGTAGTGACTGGCAGCACTAGTACACCTAGTTTTACCAGTGGTGATCAGTTCACTATTACCACGAGCACAGCAAATTCTACCACACTGACCAGTACTGTCACTGTTACAGTCAACGGTACTGACGCAGCAGCATTCATCACTGCCGTGAGCTCATCGGGTCTACCCAATGTGGTTGCCACAGTAAGCAGTACCGGTGCTATCGTTCTCACACAGAGCATCGGCGGCGTGATCTTGTTGCAAAATGTTGGCACCGACACCGCCGTGACTGATGCTGGTTTTACCACCAGTACCACAGGTTGCCGTAACATAGTGGACGACAATCAATATGCGTTCTTACAACTCAGCGGATGGATTCCTCTAGTGTACACAGCCAGTGCTACTGCACCCAATCAAGATCCTGCAGATGGTACATATTGGTATTATTCAACGGTCAATCAGGTGGACATCATGATACAAGGCGGATCCGGATGGGTAGGATATCAGAATGAAACCAACGACACACGTGGTTTTGATCTGACCGGTACCAATCCTACTGGACCCATTATTTCTGCCACAGCACCTACCACACAGACCGATGGTACCGTGTTGGTGTATGGTGATCTCTGGATCGACACCAGCGATCTTGAAATCTACCCGGTGATCAAGCGTTGGCAACAAGTTGACGGCGTGAATCAGTGGATACTGATTGACAACACCGATCAACAGACATCAAATGGTATCTACTTTGCCGATGCTCGTTGGAGCTCCACAGGCACGGTAAATCCCATCACAGGTGATCTACCCAGTATCACCACCTTGCTCACCAGCGATTACTTGGATGTGGATGCACCAGATTACACACAATTTCCTGCAGGCATGTTGTTGTTCAACACACGTCGTTCAGGATTCAATGTTAAAAGTTTCCAGGTTAATTATTTCAACGCTGCTGACTTCAGCTATGACACCTGGAGCAGCAGCACCGCTTATGCGGTGGGTGATCAAGTGTTGTACAACGCTGTGTTGTATGTGGCCATCCAGGCCGGTAGCAATCAAAATCCCGCTACACAGACCTCGTATTGGGATCCGCTGGAAACCAATTCATGGGTAACTGCTTCTGGCAATCGCGCAGATGGATCACCAAACATGGGTCGTTTTGCTCAACGTGCTTTGATCGTGGCTGCACTTAAATCTGGTATTGATACCGATGTCACGGTGCGTGAAGAACAAGCACAGTTTAATCTTGTGGCCTGCACAGCATATCCTGAACTGATACCTAACATGATAGCACTCAGCAATGAACGCAATAACACTGTGTTTGTGGTAGGGGATACTCCCATGAGATTGGCTCCACAGGGCGGGGACATCGTGACCTGGGCCACAAACAATGGTGGATTGGGAGTATTTGCCGGGGACGGACTATCCACCAGCACACCATATGCTGCTGTGTTTTACCCCAGTTGTCAGACTACAGATCTGGGCGGAAGCACAGTGGTCACAGCACCTAGCCACATGATGGTCCGAACAATGATCCGCAGTGATAGTGTGAGTTATCCATGGCTGGCACCAGCAGGTGTACGTCGTGGTGTGGTTGACAATGCTGCTAGAATTGGTTATATCAATGCTGCCACCGGCGAATTTATCACCATTGGCAACAACCAAGGCTTACGTGATGTTGAATATCTCAATCGTATCAATCCAATCACCTTTATTCCTGGGGTAGGTATTACCAATTTTGGTAACAAGACAATCTATGGGGAAGCATCTGCATTGGATCGGATCAATGTGGCACGCCTAGTTGCATTCATGCGCGGGAGATTGGAAGAGATTGGCAAGCAGTTCTTGTTTGAACCCAATGATCAGATCACTCGCAACGAAATCAGCAACTCTGTGAACAGCCTGTGTATTGATCTTGTGGCCAAGCGCGGCATCTATGACTTCTTGGTAGTGTGTGATGAATCCAACAACACTCCTGCTAGAATTGACGCTAACGAACTATGGGTCAATATAGCTATTGAACCTGTGAAGGCAGTGGAATTTATCTATATTCCATTGCGCCTCCAGACCACAGGTGCTATTGCCAATGCAGCAAGTGCCAGTCAGACCAGCATCTAACGGCACCGCTAGAACGAGAAAAGGGGCGGAAACACCCCTTTTCTTTTGGCCTCAACTGAGGTAAATAACTGCATAGGAGATTACAAATATGGCCGTTGCATCATTAACAAGAATGACAGTGCCCTTGGCAAGCGATCAAAGCGCGAGCAACCAAGGCTTGCTCATGCCCAAACTCAGCTATCGCTTCCGAGTGATATTTGAAAATTTTGGAGTGAGCACCCCCCGAACAGAACTTACCAAACAGGTGATGACTTTCAAACGTCCCACTGCAAGTTTTGCTGATATCCCCATTCCAATCTACAACAGCACTCTTTATCTAGCAGGAAAATACACCTGGACCGAGGTCACATGCGAATTGCGTGATGATGCCTCAGGTGCTGTGAGTCGACTGGTTGGTGAACAACTACAGAAACAGATGGACTTCTTGGAAATGTCGTCAGCTGCAAGTGGTATTGACTACAAGTTTACCACTCGCTTCGAAGTGTTGGATGGCGGCAATGGCGCCGCAGAGCCCACTGTACTGGAAACTTGGGAACTGTATGGTTGCTATCTCAAGAGTGCTGACTACGGATCGGCTTCTTATGCCACCGGTGAACCGCTCAAGATCACTCTGAGCATACGTTATGACAATGCCAATCAAACACCAAATGGTTCTGGTGTTGGTGCTGCTATTGCTAGAACAGTCAACGACGTGATCACAGGATAATCTGGCATGGCGTGGGGCCAGGACTTTGAGAAAGAGTTTTTTGGCGGGCAAGGTCTCAAAGACTATGCCCACGCAGCCAGGACTTTCCTCCCCAACGGATATGAACTTGTTCCGCGCAACAAGTTCTTGTTCCACACTTACTTCAATATCAACACTGGTATTCCGTTATTGAACAACGCATTTCCCACAGAAGAAAAAGTACAAATTGGTCTCATGGTCAAGACCATACAGTTGCCTAAATTTACTTTGGATACAGAAACATTGAATCAGTACAATCGCAAACGTGTGATTCAGAAAAAAATCAACTACGGTCCCTTGAGCATGACCTTCCATGACGACAGCGGAAGTCTTGTGCGTAACATGTGGTACAACTACTATGCCTACTACTTCAAGGACCCTGCACAGACTTATCTGTCGCCCAGAGCTACCAATGGTGACATGGGAGAATTGCAATCTCAAGCGGGATTTGCCTACAATACCAGAGACATCTACGACAATGATCGTCCGGTGAATGACTGGGGATATGTGGGTGAAGCATACAGTGACAGTGGCAATACTGTGACAGGTAAACCAGCATTTTTCCGTGACATCACTGTGTATGGGCTAAGTCAGCACAAGTGGGTGAGTTATGTTTTGATCAATCCCTTGATCAAGAGCTGGGATCATGACACCTATAGCTACAGTGAAGGTGCCGGTACCATGCAGAATTCAATGACCATAGAGTACGAAACTGTGAAATATTACGAAGGTGCCATAGGTGGTGTGAAGCCCGATACCAATGTGGTTGGATTTGCTGATCCTTCTTATTATGACAATATACGGTCTAGCTTGGCAAGACCGGGCAGCACACAAACTGTGCTGGGGCAAGGTGGACTTTTGGATGCTGGTATTGGTATCGTGGAAGATCTGCAGAGTGGCAATTTGACCGGTGTGATCGGTGCTATACAAAAAGCCGGAACTGTAAATCAGACCTGGAAAGGCAAAGATTTCAGAGCATCGGTCAATGAAGAAGCCAATATTGCACTCAAAGGTGTTCTCAGAAGCAGTATTCCAGCCGCAGTTCGTAGCAATGGCGGGCTGAATGCCATATTTCCTGTTTCTCCAAATAGAGTACGATAATATGGGCGGCACAGTCAATGCACTCAACACCAATGTGGATCTTACAGTCAGGATCTTTGACACATTCTACAGCTATGAAACATTTGTCAATGCAGAAGAATATGATGTGGTCTACAGTTACATGAGATCTGTGTTCACCACCGATCAAGCTGCCGGCAATTTCACAGTGAGTTTGTTTAGAATAGCCCAAGAAACACGCACACCGGTGTTGACTATTTTGCAAGATATACAAGGGCAAGACTCTATCCAAGTCACATTGACTTTGTGTTATTATCTCAACAACATAAGAAGCACCAGCACATTGCTGGGCTACGGAGCCACGGTCACTCCCAACTACTATACCGCAAGGAATGTGCTGGCATGAGTCGCTGGGCCAATGGTGAGTATACCATCACCAATCCAGACAAGTATGTGGGCAAAAACAAACCCAGATATCGATCCGGATGGGAACATTCATTCATGCGATTCTGCGACAATAACGATGCAGTGCTGCAATGGGCCAGTGAAAGCATAGCCATACCTTATCGGAATCCCATCACCGGCAAACCTTCCATGTATGTGCCGGACTTTTTTATCACCTACCGCACCCGAGGCAATGTACAGCGTGCCGAGATGATTGAGATCAAACCCAAAAAACAAAGCATAATCGAAAGCAAGATGAACAGCCGAGACCGTGCTGTGGTTGCTGTGAACTATGCCAAATGGGCAGCAGCCCAGGCCTGGTGTAAACGAGCAGGCATACACTTTCGAGTCATAACTGAAGACGACATGTTCCATAAGCCGGGTTGATCAATCCGGTAAATATGGTATGACCAAACGCCTCGAAGAGTTATTCGATTTGCCACCTTCTACAGATCCCGAAGAGGATCCGGTATACACCCCTGAACAAACCCAGTCAGCTATGGCTGAAATTGACGATGCCATCGACAAGATTGATGCTGCCCTGCCAGGTGTGCGTGATTTGAGTTCGTCGGACTCAGAGATGGATGAATTAGCCGATCTGGCCAAAGGCAGCTACAAGGATCTCATGGATCTAGGTATGAATGTGGAAGCAAGATTTGCTGCTGAGATATTCTCAGTGGCTGGTGCCATGCTGGGACATGCACTCACTGCCAAGCAGGCCAAGCTGACCAAGAAGTTAAAAATGATTGATTTGCAGTTGAAAAAAGCAAATCTAGATGCCAAACTAGCCGATTCAAACCGAGAACCCCCACAGCAAGGCCAAGGCCATGTGTTGGATCGCAATGAATTGTTGGACAGATTGTTGGGCGATAGAAAGACAAATGCCAAAAAAGTATAAATATCACATAGGACTCTGATATGAAAAAATTTCACCATTATCTCGCAGAATCGGAACGCACATACGACTACAGGATCAAGATCCTGGGCGAAGTGCCTCCAACCTTTATCAAGGATCTGGAACAAAAACTTGAACAGTTTGACGTTGTACGGATGTCGGGCAAGAAGACCACACCCGTACAGAAACTTCTCAAGGATTTTCCCAATGAAGAAAATGACATGGTTACCTCGGTGGATGTGAGTTTTCGTTATCCAGCTATCGAACCACAGATACAACAACTGGCTCAACTGTTGGGATTTAGCCCCAACCGGATTCGACTGTTGACACAATCGTATGTGGACAGTATTGATAACGAGATCGCAGAAATCAACACACAGAACAAGGACTTGATCGCTGACACCGATTATCCTGCACCTGATGCCAAACAACAAGAGTTAAAGAAAGATTACTCCGGTGATCCTTACAAACATGCGGTATTGCAAAATGCATATCGCTCAGATTTCACAGTGGCCGGCGGCAAAACACCCCCAGCAAAAACCACCAATGATATCAAGCAGGACACCACAAGTCCAATGACTCGTATCACACGCACGCCTAAGCCTGCTACTTTCGCAACACCAAGAGGATAAACCATGAGCGATTATTTTTTCTACGATTTAAACAAAAAGATGGCTGACTTGGCCAACAAACAGCAACTGGCCGAAACTGCCCAAGCTGCTCCGGTAAGGCCCACGCCCAGTGCTCTTCGAACTCAACTCAATGAGCGTGACTTGGGCAAGCACAACAATGCTACCACTGGATTTGCTGCATTGGCTAAGAAAACTGGCGGCGGTGAAAAAGGTGCCAAAATTGCAGGAGCACAGTTGGCAAAAATGCGAGCCAAAGGCCAAGTGGAAGAAGGCAGCAAGCCGGACTTCTTAGATCTTGACAAGGACGGCAATCGCAAAGAGCCAATGAAGTCTGCTGCTCGTGGGGCCAAGAAAGCGGTAGACGAAAGCACATGCCCGTCTTGCAAATGTTCACCATGCAAATGCGACAGCATGGATGAAAGCGCATTGCAAGCTGCGTTTGGCAAAAAGAAATATGGCGATCAAGGCATGAAGGCTTTGCAAAAAGCCGGAAGAGATCATGCCGGTGACGCTACCATGAACAAGATCCGCAATCGCTATGACAAATATGATGAAAGCATGACCGATGAAGGCAATGCATTTTCGGGTGCGGTGGTCAAGGCCAAGAAGGATGGTATCCAGCCTGGTGAACAGATCAGCGTTGGTGGTAAACAATACAAGTTGAGAGAAACAGATGCTACTCCGCAAGATGTAGGATCATATGAAGACGAAGTGAAAAAAGTAAATGCTCCGCAGCGCAAAGCCAGCGCACCTGTGATGCCACCAAAGAAAACCATGCCACCAAAAAAACCGGCAATGTATCCTCCACAGGCCATTGACGACCCTGTGAAAGAAGGTGGTGTGCCAATGACCGCCAAGCAAAAATCATTTGCCAAACTAGCACCTCCTGTGGACAAGATCACTTTTGCTGACAAGATTGTTGGCGCCAAGAAAGAAGTGGACGAAATGCTGGGCGATGTGGCTGCTAATGCCATGAAGAACGCAGTTGGTAAGATGCGCGGCCGTAATCGTGATATGGAAGAAAGTTTCTTGGACGACGAGCCTACCAGCCGTAGGTCAAGCACTGGTGGCAGAATTGATACTTCTGAACCAGGTGTCACACGCCATCGTGCTGTAAAAGGCAACTACAGCGGTGCAGCACACGATGCTGGCTCTGATGATGAGCCAACAGGTATGATGGGCCGCCGCAAAGTCGGAGCAGGTATGGGCAAGAAGATTGGTGCCAAGATCAATCGAGGAACATCAAAACTCATGACCAAAGAAGGCGACATGCCTGAAGACATGATCCAGAGTCAAGATCCAGGCGAATACGATCAAGAAGGCGATATGGCCAAAAATGACATCCACACCATGGTAAGGCATGCACAGGATCTAGAAAAGATGCTGAGTGACAATGAAAACTTGCCAGAATGGGTGCAGAAAAAAATCAACCTTGCATCAGACTATATCCAAACAGCAGCGGACTATCTGGCCAGCGAAAAGGAAAAAAACGGCAGCAGCCAGGAAATGGACGAAGAATCAACCAGCAAGCGTGACAATCGCGCTGAGAAGGCAGGCCGAAAGGTAGCCAAAGACATTGAGTATGATGAAAAGAAAAAAGATGGTATTCACGGCAAGCGTCGCGGTAGCGAAGATAGTAAGGCTGAGAAGGCCGGCAACAAAGTTACCAAGGACATTGAATACGACGAGAAGAAAAACAAGAAGAAAAAAGAAGTAGATGAAACCACCACTTCTGGTAGTGTGGCTACGGGTGGTGCTGCACCCAAATCCAGCGGCGGCCACAGCTATGGCAAAGGCATCTACGACAGTTTGAATCGTCAGTTGGAAAACATGATCTCCGAAAGCATGAACATCAACATGAGCATGAACAATGACGAGCACGGCGGTCCACGTCGAAGTCTCACAGTCACTGCCACAGATGAAGATGCAACAATGTTGGCCGACCTGCTGAAGATGGCAGGAATGGGTTCCGGTGATGATCAGATATACGCCATGACCAGCGACGACTCTGGCACGGATGCTATCCATGACATGGATCATGATCACGGTGACGAGCCATGCCCGGACTGTGGTATGTCAGATTGCGGTTGCGATGACACCATGGACGAAGATCGTTGGGGTGCAGAACACCCACCTAAATTACCTTATGACATGACGGTTACCGCTCCTGGCGGAGTTGATGTAAACAAATCTGGCGACAGCTGGGTTTATAAATCCAACGAACCCGGTGGCCGAATCACTGCAACAATTCCAGCAAAAGCCTCGAACAAAATGTTTCCTAATACCAATGTAGATGAAACCTACGGCGATACTGATGCTACACAAAATGAACCTGACTATCCCACAGACGAAGTAGGCACAGACAATGCCATGATGTACAGCGGTGGATTGGACGGTCCTAAATCAACTGGTCAAACTACTACACCGGTGAATGCGGCTCAGAAAGATCGCATGGGGCATGCAGGTGACAACGAACTGCGTCGCATGATGGAAATTGCAGGACTTAGGTAATTACATGAGCACACAATATCAGACCTATGCAGAGACCATGGCCAGGTTGTCAGAACGCCATCCGCCCGCACCCACTCCACAAGAGGTGCGTAATCAACCTGTGATGATTCCTGGCGTGCTGAGCCAGACCACAAATCTGTTCCGCCCTGTGGCAGTGGCAGATCTTAACAAGGATAACAAATAATGTCACAAGCCAATGTTTACACCGCAGCCGCTAACATACCTTGGTATACCGACAAGTGCAGTATCTCTACTGGCAATACCGCTGTCACTTTCAATGTTTACCGTGTGGCATTAAACTACATTCCTGCCAATGGCATTCCGCAGGTTGCCACAGCAGCACAAGGCAACATCTACAGCAATGCTGTCAGCGTGCCGGCCAACAGTCGCCAACAGATCTATGTGGGCGCAGGCAACTATCTCACCATCACTGGCGCAAACTTCACCGCCGAAGAACTTGGCACAGCCAGTTCAGCCACCAAAGGCGTGATCGGTTCCAACGGATAACGTCATGCGAGCAAATGAGTTTATTGCCGAAACCAGAACAATAGGCAAGATGTCAGACCGGCAGAGAATGTCCACACGGGGCGTTTCTAAGTTTAGAGATCCTGGCGGCTACGACCGAACATATGAACTCAATCGTATCATGATGGCCACAGCATGTGCAGACGGAACCACCCCACTGAAGATTGATGCTGAAAGTTGGTCAGGCCGATACAATACTGCTCATCCATACACCGACATCGAAAGCAAAATGCTGAAGCAAGCATTCAAAGCAGTTGGCAGCGATTATGTTGACTTGAACAGCGGTGATGACAACAGCGAAGAATTGGCCAGCACTGATATTGTGAGTCCTGTAAAAGCATTCAAAGGCTATCCTCGATGAGAGCCCGAGAGTTCATCACTGAGGATCTGGCACACTTGCCGGCAGAAATAGCCGATCCCTTGCGTTATACCTATGTGTTGCCCGGTGTGAACGGCAGCGATCCTTATGCCTCGTATAGATTGTCAGTGGCCATGGCCCGGGCTAGGTCCGACGCCGGTGAGCAGGATGGTGTGAATGATTTCATGATTCCGTGGACATCAGAAACTGCGTTTGGTGAACATGCTGTGATATCAGGCATGGACGAACAAGTGATACCCATCATTGATCAAGCATTGAAAATGACTCAAACACCAGGCGGCAAACAGATGGTATCAACACCTCAAAGTTCGGAACCGGCATTTGTAGACAAGGTCAGTCCTGTGCGAGCCTTCCGAGGCTATCCAAGGTAATCACATATGAAAATTGCTGAACTTTTAAGAAGTCTAGCTGATGTTATTGATATAGAACAATCATCAGCAAAAGTCCACAGCAATGAAGGGGACCTAGCACCTCAACGCTTTGTACCACCCCTACAACTCAAATTAGAGTTATTGAAAAAAGCAGTGGATGTGAACAACATCTACTCGCCAAATGTTCCTGATCAAGACGGTCATGTTCCTGCTCATCATTTGAGTCTCAGCCAAGGCGGTAACGATGCAGAAACACAACAGGATTACTCCACAACGCAGACACATGGCGAGGATGATGTGAATCAACTACGCCGTAGAATAATGTCTATTTTACAAATTGATGGCGGTGGAGACGGCCCCTTAGATGACTAAGGAGCCACAATGAGCAGCGGCGATACCAACGATTCAGTATACATACAAAAACTTTTCACCAGTCGTGACAACTTCACACAGGGAAATGTTCAAGAAGCTCAGGCCAATGCTGCTTCTTATGTAGGGCAAGAGGGACGCATCTGGTGGAACCCGGTTCTCAATGCGTTTTACTACAGCAACGGTAACACTCCTGGCGGCGTACTGATTGGCAGCTCAGCCAATTCAACTGCTAATATTTCCGTGTCTTACCAGGGGTCTTTATTGACCTCTAATGTTAGCAGTTTTAATTTTGCAGGTGCGGGTGTTGTTGCTTCTAATGTGGGTAATGCGGTAACCGTTACTATTTCGGGCAGCGGCGGCAATGTGTCCAACATCAGCAATGGCACAAGCAATGTGTCCATAGCAAGTGCAAACAGCAATGTAACCGTGAGTGTGGACGGTTCCAACAACGTGGCAGTGTTTGACCCCAGTGGAGTGACTGTGGCAGGAAATGTGTCGGTCACAGGCAATGTCACTGCTGCGTACTTTATTGGCAACTTGGTTGGCAACATCACTGCAAATATCACTGTTCCCGGATCAAACACTCAAGTGATATTCAATGACAACGGATCAGCTGATGCCACCGCAGGATTTACTTTCAACAAAACTTCAAATCTAGTCACTGTGGGCGGCAATGTGAGTGCTGTGGGATTTGTGGGCAATGGTGCCGGCCTGGCTAATGTGATGGCTGACAGAGGAGGGGATTCTAACAACTGGAACAACCTCACTCAAATGGGCATTTATTTGGTAAATAGGACAAGTTGGTCTGGAACTGTTGGAACTCCATTGGATAGTCAGATATTTGTAGGTTTGTTGGAAGTGGTAAATGCAACAAATACAGCACTCACGCAGATTTTTTATCCGGCAACAGTGAGTGAAGATATAAAAATACAATGGACCCGTAGCTATTGGTCAGGTTCTTGGACTGCCTGGATTTTGATGACCAATAATGGTCAGGTCATAACTGGTGGAAATTTCTAATCAATAGGTTGAGGAAAAAAGATGTCAAATACAATTTTAATTAAACGATCAGGTACAGCAGCCTCTGTACCTGTTGCTGGTAATCTTGCTCTAGGCGAGCTGGCTATCAACTACACCGACGGTAATTTATTTTACAAAAACAATGCTGGCTCGGTGGTGGTCATCGCCAGTAATCAATTCCTCAGCGTGATCGGTAATGTCACTGCCAACAATGGCCAGTTTACTAACACGGTGAACACAGCCAGCTTCACTGGCGGTCAAGTGAGTGTGACTGGTAACATCACTGGTGCCTATATTCTGGGCAATGGTAGTCAGTTGACCGGCATAAATGCATCCAATGTTGGTACATTGACCACACTGAGTGTTACTGGAAATGCCACAGTTGGTAATCTTTTGACCAATGGTATCGTGTCAGCTGGCGGCAATGTAATTGGTGGTAACATATCCACAGCTGGCAATGTTAACGGTGCCAACATAGTGGCCACCATGCTCAGTGCTACCAGCAATGTCTCAGCCAACAATGGCATATTTACTAGCATAGTGAATACCGCCAGTTTCACCGGTGGCATAGTAAGCGTGACTGGTAATGTTACCGGTAATTATATTCTGGGCAATGGTGCGTTCCTGTCTGGGGTGATAACATCTGTGGCCAATATCAACAATGGCACAAGTAATATCACCGTGGTAACATCAGGTGGCAATATTACCGTTGGGGTGGGCGGCACATCAAATGTGATAGTTTGGGCCTCAACTGGTCAATATGTTGATGGATTGTTAAGTGTTTCGGGCAATATCACCAGTGGCAACATAAACGTAACAGGTGGCAATATCACCGGCTCTAATGTGATTGTTGCGAACTTGGTATTGGCAAGTCAGATCGGCAATTCCTCGAGTTATATATATGGTGATGGATCAAATTTAACCGGCATCGGCAGTCAGAACTCTATCACTAACGGAAATAGTAATGTTATCGTCCCTGTGGTCAATGGCAATGTGTACATCAATGCCAATGCCGGCACAGATCAAGAATGGAACTTTGATACAGCTGGCAATTTAACAGCAGCAGGCAATATCATCACACTGGCCAATGTAAATGCGGCCTACTTCAATGGCAATGTTGTCGGCACCACAATCAGCGCAACAGGTAACATAACCGGTGCCAACATTAACGGCAATGTCTTTAGCACTACACTCAGTGCGTCGGGTAATATAACAGGCGGTAACGTAAGCACAGCTGGCAATGTGGATGGTGCCAATTTCAATGGCAATGTTTTTGGAACCACGGTCAGTGCGTCAGGTAATGTTACTGGCGGTAACGTAAGCACAGCTGGTAATGTCACTGGTGGTAACATAAGCGTAACGGGTGGCAACATAAGCGGTGCTAATGTTCTCACAGCCAACACTCTGAGTGCTACAAGTGCCGTAGTTACTAACTTTAGCATAACTGGAAATGTGATTGGCAATCTGTTGCCCAGTGCCAACGTCACATACAATCTAGGTAGCTCTACTAGACAATGGAAAGATTTGTATCTAAGTGGAAATAGTATTAACCTAGGAACCCAGACTATCAGTTCCAATGCTGCCGGAGTCAGTGTGGGTTCCGGTGATTTTGCGGCTGGTAATTTAAGTGCTGCTAATGCTATCACTGCTGGAACTACTATTTCTGCTGTTGGCAATATTGTCGCCGGTAATGTAAGTACAGCAGGTAATGTTGAAGGTGCCAATGTAGTGGCTACCACAGTCAGCGCCACAGCGAATGTGGTTGCCAACAATGTGATGTCTACCACCATAGTGAACACAGCCAGCTTTACTGGTGGATTGGTTTCAGTTACTGGCACAGTAACCAGTGCATCAGTTGTAGGCGGGGTGATAACCGGTAGCTCAGTATCAGTCACCGGTACAGTAACCAGTTCGTCAGTTGTGGGCGGCGTGATGACCGGTAGTTCAGTATCGGTTACTGGCAATATTACTAGTGGTAACATATCAACTGCTGGTAATGTGAACGGGGCTAATATTGTAGCCACCACGCTCAGTGCCACTGGCAATGTCAATGCCAACAATGGAATGTTTACCAACATAGTAAACACAGCCAGCTTTACTGGTGGATTAGTGAGTGTTACTGGTAATGTAACAGCCGGAAATCTAAATACATCCGGACTGGTCAGCACGTCAGGAAACGTTCAAGCAAGCAATATCAATGCTACTTTAGTAACAGCTACCACACTCAGCGCAACAGGCAATGTTAATGGTGCTAACATCAATTCCAACAGCATTGTTGGATCAGCACTCACTGTCACTGCTACCACATTAAACTTGTCATCCACTGGAAATATAAATCTAACCCCTAGCGGAAACATTGTGTTGGCCAACACATACATCAATGGTCTTGCAATGCCTATGCAAGATTATGATGCCGCAACCAAACTGTATGTTGATAACTTTGCCACAACTGGTATCACATTCCACGCACCAGTTTATGCAGCCACAGTGACCACATTAGAAACAGCCACTGGCGGTACCGTAACTTATGCTCAACCCAACGGAGCGGGCAATGGTGTGGGTGCCACGCTTACTACAACCGGCGCTTTCTATCTTATTGATACAGCTAATGTTCAAACAGTTGGCACAAGGATCCTGGTGCAGAATCAAGGCAATGCTGTACAAAATGGTGTGTACACCTATGCCAACACCACTGCTATTGTGCGTTCCACAGACACAGACGAATACGGTGCAGATAGCACAACGCAAATTAGTATCAACGACTACTTCTTTGTGCAGAGTGGTAATGTAAACGCCGGTGCTGCGTTTATTGTAAGTGCGCCGCCAGGAACCATCACGTTTGGCACCAGCAACATCACTTTTTCACAGTTCAGTAGTACCCAGGTTTACACGGCCAATACTGCTGCTGGTTTAGTATTGAATGGCACAGTGTTCAGTGCCAAGGTAGACAACAACACCACTGCATTTGATGGCACAGGTAACATTATTGTTAAAACAAGTGCTAATTTGACCACACCTAACATTGGCGAAGCCACTGGTACATCATTAAGTGTTACAGGCAACGTCACAGCTAACAATGGCCAGTTTACCAATGTGGTCAATGCGGCAAGCCATACAGGAACTTTAGTATCAGTCACAGGTAATGTCACTGCTAATAATGGCATGTTTACCACGATTGTGGACACAGCTAGTTTCACTGGTGGTCAAGTGAGTGTATCAGGAAACATCACCGGTGGCAATCTGACCACCGGTGGAACTGCCAACGTAGCAACCTTGATAGTGACCACATTGGCCAATATAACTGCTACCACGATATCTACCAGTTCCGTAACAGGCGCTGTGAGAGTAGCAGGAGGGCTGGGCGTGGCAGGAAACATCTATGGCGGAGCGTTATATGACAATGGTACGGCAGTGCTGACAGTAAACTCGACCGTGGATGGCGGAACCTATTAAGTAGGGTAAATGACCAACACCGTCCTAATCAAGCGTTCGGATGTGGCCAATGCGGTGCCCGGGCCCAGCAGTTTACTGGCGGGCGAATTGGCCATCAATTCTGCAGATGGAAATTTATTCTACAAGAACTCCGGCAATATTGTAACAGTTATAGCCAGCAATAAGTTTTCATCAGTAAGTGGTAACGTCACGGCCAACAATGGCATGTTCACTAACATAGTCAACGTGGCCAGCCATACAGGCACTATTGTAAGCATTACAGGCAACATCACAGCAGGCGGATTCACCTACGCAAATGGGTACCCAGTAACCGGAACACAAGGCACAACTGGTACACAAGGTATACAAGGCATCACCGGAACACAGGGAACGATCGGAACACAAGGAACGATCGGAACACAAGGCATTCAAGGCGTAACCGGCACACAAGGTGATATCGGAACTCAAGGTATCACCGGAACTCAAGGTATCTCTGGCACCCAGGGCATACAAGGGGTACAAGGTATTCAAGGTATCACCGGAACTCAAGGTATCACCGGAACTCAAGGTATCTCTGGCACCCAGGGCATACAAGGGGTACAAGGTATTCAAGGTATCACCGGAACTCAAGGTATCACCGGAACTCAAGGTATCACCGGAACTCAAGGTATCACCGGAACTCAAGGTATCACCGGAACTCAAGGCATCACCGGAACTCAAGGCATCTCTGGCACCCAGGGCATTCAAGGTATCACCGGAACTCAAGGTATCACCGGAACTCAAGGCATTACCGGAACTCAAGGCATCTCTGGCACCCAGGGCATTCAAGGTATCACCGGAACTCAAGGTATCACCGGAACTCAAGG
>Ga0209189_1000857_pt1 | contig 23659 bp, 30 predicted proteins | sample C_130820_EF_Meta_FD_187308 | JGI IMG/M metagenome (GOLD analysis project Ga0209189, IMG submission 187308) | Freshwater microbial communities from Lake Croche, Canada to study carbon cycling - C_130820_EF_MetaG (SPAdes) (version 3) | ecosystem: Environmental > Aquatic > Freshwater > Lake... | reverse complement strand
CATGATTTGGCACGAAGCCAACAAGCGATTTGACGAACAGGGCAACAGCACTGAGTTGGGCAAAAATGGATTTTATCCCTATATGGCCACTTGGGAAAGGCATCCTGATCGTGATGAGGCATGGGCTAACGAAGAGCGTGGCAGAGTGGGGGATGCAAGATTTGATCGAGAGCATAATTGTAAATTCATCATCTTTGAAGAAACGCTGATCAACAGCATGATCTTGGCCAAACTGGAAGGCAACGAACCCAAAATGAAAATGGGTCAGGCTAGGTGGTACAAAAAGATCAACAGCAAGAGCACTTATATTGTGAGTCTTGATCCCAGTTTGGGAACAGGTGGCGATCCATCTGCTATACAGGTTGTGGAAATACCCAGCATGGAGCAGGTGGCAGAGTGGAAGGACAACATGACACCTGTGCAAAATCAAGTTCGAATACTCAGAGACATGTTGAGACATATTGATGACAGATGCAAAGCAGCCGGAGCTACAGCCAGTATCTATTACAGCATAGAAAATAATACTTTGGGTGAGGCAGCACTGATGGCTCTAGAGGCCTTGGGTGAAGATACTTATCCAGGATTATTTTTAAGTGAACCAGTGCGTCGAGGCCATGTAAGAAAGTTTAGAAAAGGTTTTAACACCACGCATTTGAGCAAAATTGCAGCCTGTAGTAAACTCAAACAGCTAATTGAAACTAACAAATTTAAAATACACAGTAAACCTCTTATATCTGAGTTAAAAACGTATATTGCCAGCGGTACCACGTTCAAAGCCAAGGGCGGACAACATGATGACCTAGTGTCCAGTCTATTGCTGGCCATACGCATGATCATGACACTTCAGGAATGGGATCCTGCTATCTATGAAAAAATGCGAGATCAAGATGGAATGGAAGATTACGATTTACCCATGCCAATTTATATCTCCACATATTGATATAAATATAGGATATGAAACCCATCTCCATTATCAGCCAAGATCTATTTGACAAAGTACGCAGCCGATTCAGCAACCTAGAAATGGGTGATGAAACAGGCGCTGTGATTATTGATCCCGAACAAGCAAGATTCTTTGATTTTGACTTTGTATTTGAAGGCAGCAATCTGGGTCGTGTCAGTATCAGTATCAACGATCCAGGCAGTTTAAAAGTTTATTTTAGCCAGGGTATTACTGAAAATCAGGATGACTCTGCAAAAAAACAATGGTTTAATTTTCTTAGAGAAATGAGATTTTTTGCAATGCGTAGACTACTGCGTTTTGATACTAGAGATATTGCCAAAACTAATCTTGATAAAAACGATTTTCAGCATTTGGCCAAAACACAAGCCCCCAAGGAAGAAGAAATGTCAAAAATGAATGAATCCAAAAATAAATCCCGCGTGTTAGAAAGTGTAATGAGTGATATTGACATAGAGTTGCGTGACATCGTGTCCAGAGAAGACCATGATGCTTTATATGATTTGTTCACTGCTAATACACCTGCTGGCAAGTACATACAAAATATGTATGATGATATTGTCATTGACAACAGGCTGCATCCAGATGATGACTTTGAGCAAATTGAAGAGTTGGTATGGGATCGTTTGGAAAATGACTTTGGTGGTGATTACACTGATTACAGTATGCGTCGAGGCGAGATGGGAATGGAAGAAGATATGGACGCTGGTCAGCAAGGTGTGACGGAAGGCGGAATGCCATCAAGTGTTATTAAAAGTAAACAAAAATATGATGCAATGAGTGATACGGAATTTTATACAGCGCATAAAGATAAGTCCGAGGATGATCTAAGAGCAATGGCTTGGCGTCATGGTTATGGAAAAGGCAGTTCACACTATGTTAACAAACATAAAAAAGGTCAGCAAGGTGTGGAAGAAGGCTGGGTAAAAAATGCATTGGCAGGTGCTGCATTAGTAGGAGCCGGCGCTCTTGGTGGTGCAGCCCTACAGTCTCACGGTGCAGATACTCACGGACCTGATATTAAAAAACCAACAGCCGTTAAAGTAGCAAAAACTGCAGATCGTAAACAAAAAAACACTAGTAACTACAAATTACCATCACAACCTGAAATCGACAAGCGACTGACTGGTGGATATAAATTACCCTCGCAAGATGAAATTGATAAAAGATTAACTGGTGGATACAAATTTAATCCTGCTAAAGCAGAATTGCCACCCAGCAACAGACATTACAACGAAGCAAAACAGGGCGCGGCGGAAGGCTTACAAGAGGGTCGTTGGAACAACAAAAGCTCAAAGAAAACCAGCCGAGCAGTGGCTGGTAAAACAGAAGTAATTGTTCGACATGCACGACCAGTAGATGAAGAATATTCAGGCTCGCGTAGTCAAAGAAAAAACATCAAGGCAATTTATATTCAAAATGCAGATGGCGAACGTTTCAAATATCCATTTATACACACAGCAGGCGCATTTGCCATGGCACAACACGTGGATCACGGCGGTGTACCACATGATCCTGCAGGACAGGCAATTGTTAGTATGAGTGAGGAAATTGCCAAATTATCAGAATTTCAACGTAAAATACACAGAGCTACTTTGCATCAAGATGCATCAGGGATAACAGAACGTGCCATAGGCCGTATGAACGAATTAAAGGCACAAGTAGCAGCTTTGGGAAAACGACAGCATTATCAAAATTGGCGGGAATCATTTGACTCTGACAGTATGATGGATCCCAGCATGGAAGAATTAGATGCTGTTACCATGGAAGAATATAAACAAAAATTCACACAGACAAATTTCCAAGAAGAATTATCAGCCTATTTTCCATTACTACACAAAATTATGAGTGAACAAAATAACATTGATTTAGAAGAATATGTCAAAGAATCTGAAGATGAATTTGGAGAAATTTTTGATATTGGCATGGGGCAAGCCAGTCATGGTAAAGGTCATCCTGATGAGGAATTTGCAGAATGGGCTGAAGCTGTTGAACAAAACAAATTAACCAACGATGAAATCACAGTACTCAAACAGGCAATTGGCAAACTGCCACAAGGCAAAAATGGTCCAGAGTTAGAATTAGGACCTGAAGGATCTACTGCCGTTGAATTTTTTCAAGGATTGGGATTAGACAGCAGCGATTTGGAAGAAAAGCTGAAAGACATGGCTAACGTAGATGCAGATGCAGATGCATTAGAAGTATTTAAAATTTGGGCCAATGAAAATTATCCTGAACTAGCAGTGACATTAGGTATCAGCGACACCAGCACTGAAACTCCAGCTGTTCAACAAGAACCTGAAATATCCACAGAACCCGAAGAACCTACCGCAGAGAATGATGAAATGTCCATGCACAAAGGTGCTATGACTACAAGAGAAAGTGTTGTAAAAGAAGTTGCCAAACTGGTTAAGAGTCGTTATAATAAGGACAATCCAGAAGTTGGACCATTCAACGGCAAGGAAAATATTGCACTTGATGTTAAGAAAAAATGTGCTGAAATGTTTGGTGATGAAGTGGGCGAGCAAGCAGAAAATCTTGCCATGCAATTTATGGAAAAACTTTCCAGCGAATGGGAAGCAAAACATGGCCCGGTACAGGATGATGGATTAGCACGTTTGAAAGAATTGTTAGGCAATGTCAAGGCCAAAGTGGAAGGCATTGGTGATATTACTGATAACGGACATGCTCCTGGAAACAATATCATGCCAGCAGAAGAAGGACTTGGAAGTAAGCTATTAGGCGGTGCTGCCTTAGTTGCAGCAATGTGGGGAGTGAATAATCATTTAGCCAATCAAGCCTACGAAGCAAGTCCACAATTACAAAAACTAACTCAGTTTTATAAAGATGCAGAATCACGTCATGATGTTGCTAAAATGAAAGAACTTGAACAACGAATTGAAAATCACAAAACTCGATTGGATCTAGGTCACGGTGATGTCATGGACAAAACTGGTAACCCAAAAGAAATTGTTCCAGAGATGGCTGATATTTTGAAACTTTCTGGTTTGGTAAAATAAATCAAAATATAGCAAGAAAACTCTTGCGAAGATAAATAAAACTGTGTATATTAAACGTATGCACAGTTTTTCTTTTTAGTCAGTGGGCTAGAAAGAAGAGGCATAACATTTAACATTTATTAAGGAAAAACATTATGGCAACGTTATCAGAAATCCGCGCGAAGTTACAAGCTTCAAGTCAACAAAACACTCAAGGCGGGGGTGGCGACAATGCAATTTATGCGCATTGGAATATCCAAGAAGGACAAACAGCAACGGTCAGATTCCTTCCTGACGCAGACCAAAACAACACTTTTTTCTGGATCGAAAGAGCAATGATCAAATTGCCTTTTGCTGGAATCAAAGGTGATACCTCAAGCAAACCAGTTACTGTACAAGTTCCGTGCATGGAAATGTGGGGTGAAACTTGCCCAGTATTGACTGAAGTTCGCCCATGGTTTAAGGATAAAAGTTTGGAAGAAATGGGTCGTAAATATTGGAAGAAGAAGTCTTACCTGTTTCAAGGTCTTGTTGTAGATAGCAAGATGCAGGAAGATAAAACTCCCGAGAATCCAATTCGTCGATTCATTATGAGCAGCCAAATTTTTAACATTGTTAAGAATGCTTTGATGGATAGTGAAATTGAAGAATTACCCACAGACTATGTTCGTGGCTTGGACTTCAAGATTGCTAAGACAAGCAAGGGCGGTTATGCAGATTACACAACTTCTAACTGGAGTCGTCGTGAACGTGCGTTGAACGAAACTGAATTGGCTGCTATTAAACAGTATGGTTTATTTGATTTGAAGACTTTCCTTCCCAAGAAACCCACAGAAGTTGAACTCAAAATTATCAAACAAATGTTTGAAGCCAGTGTTGATGGGGAAGCATTTGACATGGATGCGTGGGGTGCTTACTACAAGCCAGACGGTCTTCGTAGCAACTATACCAGTGCTACATCTTTGCCTCCAACACAAGCCAAAGTGCAACAACCAGTTGAAGATCATGATGATGAACCGGCACCAACCCCAGTGGCAGTAAAATCCACTCCCAAAGTTGAATCATCTGATGATGCTGAAAATAAATCAGAAGCAGGTAGCCGTGCCAGCGATATCATTGCAATGATTCGCAAGCGTCAACAAACAAACTAATTGGAGATAAACCATGGAAAAGTTAGGTAAATTATTAAAAGTAAATGAGTCAATCACTGTTAATCGTTATGACAATGCATGGATGGTTGAAGTTTCTGGCAAAGATCATGATCAAGATTGGAAAACTGTTAAGACCGTTTGTAATACAGAAGATGAACTCGTTGCTCTAATCAAAGAGTGGAACGCCACAGATTTGGATAACTGATATGGCAAATAAGAGCTTTGACATATCAAAGTTCCGCAAGTCCATTACCAAATCTATTGATGGATTGGGCATAGGTTTCAATGATCCCACAGATTGGGTAAGCACTGGAAACTATGCTTTAAACTATTTGATCAGTGGGGATTTCTTTAAAGGAATCCCCCTTGGTAAGGTAACAGTTTTTGCGGGCGAAAGTGGTGCAGGTAAGAGTTATATCTGTTCTGGAAATATCATTCGACATGCACAAGAACAGGGCATCTATGTTATTCTAATTGACAGTGAAAATGCCTTAGACGAACAATGGCTTAAAGATCTAGGTGTTGATACCAGTGATGAAAAGTTGTTGAAATTAAACATGGCCATGATTGATGATGTAGCTAAAACTATTTCAGAATTCATGAAAGAATATAAACTAATGGCCGAGGACGAACGTCCAAAAGTCATGTTTGTGATTGACAGTTTGGGAATGTTGTTGACTCCAACTGATGTTAATCAGTTTGAAGCAGGCGAGATGAAGGGTGATATGGGTCGTAAACCCAAAGCACTGACCAGCTTGGTTCGTAACTGTGTTAACATGTTTGGTAACTATAATGTAGGCATGGTTTGTACTAATCACACATATGCCAGCCAAGATATGTTTGATCCAGATGACAAGATTTCAGGCGGGCAAGGGTTTATCTATGCATCTAGTATCGTGGTTGCTATGAAAAAACTCAAACTCAAAGAAGATGAAGATGGTAATAAGGTATCTGATGTCTTAGGTATTCGATCAGGTTGTAAAATTATGAAAACACGATATGCCAAACCTTTTGAAACTGTTCAGGTTAAAATTCCCTACTCAACTGGTATGAGTCCAACCTCTGGGTTGGTTGACATGTTTGAAAAAATGAGTGTATTATCTAAAGTAGGCAACAAACTTGCATATACCAGTAAGGAAACTGGTGAAATACAAGCATACTTTCGAAAAGGGTGGACTGAAGATAAACTGATGACCATTATGAAAGAATGGGATAACACTGTTATAAACACAACAGCAAATCTAATTACAGATGAAGGTGAAGAATGATAGAAGAAGATTTGATTATTGAAATGTGGGATGTATTTAAGGAATATATTCCAGAAAAAAATAAAGAAACCGCAGCCAATCATTATGTGGATTTCTTGTTAGGCAAAGATGTCAGTCAAAGCACTTTAGAGTCAGTGATGAATTTTGATCCCAATCTTGATGAGGCGATTAAATTGGTTATTGACAATGATGAAGAGATTGACGATGCGGATGATGAGTGGGATGAATACGAAGACGAGGAGTAATCTATGTCTTGGTATTCCAAAATCAGCGGGGATATTTCAAATCTCCCCGACTGTTTAGATCACTTCTATCAAGAACTTGAACATGCAAGATCTGAAGTCAAAATCTATGGTCTTATAGAACGAGCTTCAGCTCAACTTCCAGGAATTGTTGAACAGAGATTTAACCAGCTTCAAGAAATTGAAGCTGTGTTAGAATATCTAAACATTGAACTTCGAAGAATTAGATCTAAATCTTTTAAAAAATATTTAGAAAATTATCAACGTGCATTGAGTAGCCGAGACTGCGAAAAGTATGTTGAAGGTGAAGCAGATGTTGTTGACATGGAAAAAGTTATCAATGAATTTGCCATGTTAAGAAATCAATGGCTGGGCATCATCAAGGGCCTTGATATCAAAGGATACCAAATTAATAATATCATTAAACTTCGAGCCGCTGGACTTGAAGACATTACACTATGATAGTATAATATTAGTATGTATATTGAAGATTTAATCGAGCGTCTTGGTCCTTTTTCAGTAAGTATAAATTCTTACGATCAATCTGTGATTGATAGTTTTAGAAGTCAAATCCAAATGGGCATTGGAATGACGGAAAAACAATCGCAATTGGCTATAAAATTGATCAAAAGATATAGGCACGATCTTGAAAATTATGCAGGTGTTGCAAGCGGCACAGTTCAGGGAATCATTGACTCTCCACAATTTAAATTAGCCACAAGACAATTAGTTCCCACTCGAACGATTAAAATAATAACAGATAACGATCGACAAAAATTTATTGAAGCAAGATTTCCCTACGATGAAAATGCTTTGACAAAAATTAGAAATTTCAAATCTTCTTCAAAAATTCGACGATGGGATAAAGAGTCTGGTGCATGGATTTTTGACCTATCAGAGGAACACATCAAATTTTTAATTGAGTTGTTTGATCAAAATCAATTTGAGTATGATGAAGAATTTCAAAACTATGTTGAACAATATAATTTGATCATTTCAAATATTGAAAAGTATGCACCCATGTTAGCTGAGGATCATACCATAAAAAATTCTCCAAAATACATGCCAAAAATCAACGGCACTGACATTATAGAATCAGTCTTTCAAGCAAGGCGTATGGGTGTGACATTGTGGGATGACAGCATAGATCAATATTTAAAATCTGATCAGATTAATCCAATTATTCAAAAATTTCTATATAAAGATGTAACTCAAGAAATTGAGCTTGGTAAGGGTCCAAAAGATCTACAGTGTTTGGAAATGATTATAAAACATCTTGGACCTACTCTATTTGTCATCCCAGGCGGGTCAGAATTAGAAAAAACTAACCTATCATATGACATTCTAAGGGGTATGGGACTGGAGAATAAAAACATCAGCGTTTTGTTCAGATTACCCAATGAAACTGGCAAAAATTTCAATGAATTTGTGAAAAATCACCAATTAAATACCCCAATTTCAGAAGAAACTTTAGCGGTGTTTGTCAGTAATAAATTGCCTAAGACTGTGGCAAAATCTGGAATACGATTTAACAGTATAGTTAATCTGGGTTTTGATTCTGCACATTACACCCTTAAAGAATTCATGAAAAATCACCAAAATTCAGTGTTACTAAACACTCAAAAGGAATCTTTTGCCTAATTGTAAAATAACAATTTTAGATGAAGTCAATATTAAAATATCAAATTTAGATCTTGATGTTCGCAAAGCTTTGGTTAAGAAATTCAAATACGAAGACCCTACTGCTAGATTCAGACCAGCCTATAAATTAGGCAGATGGGATGGTACAGTAAGTTTCTTTGGTCTAGGCGGGACTACATATCTATCAATGTTACCAAAAGTTTTGGAATATTTAGAAAGTAAAAACTTTTATATTGAACTAGAGGATCAGCGTACCCCAATAGCTCTAGGATTTGAAAAAATTTCCACAGACTTCTGGGGTGAAAAAACTTGGCCTAAAGGTCATAGATTTGAAGGACAACCAATTAGACTTCGTGACGATCAAGTTGAGGTGATCAATATCTTTTTGGAAAATCCTCAATGTATACAGGAAATTGCCACAGGTTTTGGCAAAACAATCACCACCGCAACGCTGAGTAAAATTTGTGAAAAGTACGGCAGAACTATAACCATAGTACCTAATAAAAGTCTAGTAGAACAAACTTTAGAAGACTTTATCAATTGTGGGTTAGATGTTGGTGTATATTATGGTGATAGAAAAGATTTGGATAAAACTCATACTATTTGTACCTGGCAAAGTCTTAATATATTAGATAAAAACAGTAAAAATTGGGATGAAGTGGCAGCCAATAAATTGTCAATGTTATTAGATAATGTACAAACAGTTATGGTCGATGAAGTCCATATGGCCAAAGCAGAAGTTCTCAAAGATCTATTGACTAGAAATTTAGCTCGAACCCCAATTCGCTGGGGATTGACTGGAACTATTCCCAAAGCTGACCACGAATTCCAAACCATACGATCCAGTATTGGTGAAGTGGTAAATCATGTACATGCACATGAATTGCAAAAAGCAGGTGTGCTGAGCAATTGCCATGTAAATATTGTCCAGACCGCAGAGTGGAAAGAATTTAAGAGCTATGCTGAAGAATTAAAATATTTGGTCACTGATGATGATAGAATAACCTATCTCTGCAATATGATTAAAAATATTTCAGAAACTGGAAACACTCTAGTATTGATTAGCAGAATTGAATCAGGTAAAGCAATGACAGAAAAAATACCTGACAGTGTGTTTATCAGCGGAGAAGTAAAAACCAAAGATCGTAAGGCAGAATATGATGAAGTTAAAACAGTTGATAACAAGGTTATTGTGGCGACTTATGGTGTGGCCGCTGTGGGTATTAATATCCCTAGGATTTTTAATCTGGTTCTTATTGAGCCCGGAAAGAGCTTTGTACGGGTTATACAAAGCATTGGGCGCGGTATACGGAGAGCAGAAGACAAAGATTTCGTAACCATACATGATTTCTGTGCGTCAACCAAATATTCCAAACGTCATTTGACTGAACGCAAACGTTTTTATAAAGATGCACAATATCCATTTTCAGTAAAAAAGGTTGATAGGCCAGTGACATAGTGCTACAATAATAATAAAGGAATTTATAAGTGCAAATTTTAACCCTAGACGACCAAGTATTTTATCTTAATGATTTACCAGACGAGATTGATGAAGATTTAAGATTTGCTGTGTTGGACAACAGTGACAGTTCAAATCCTGATCATTTTTTTATTCCTCTGATATTTTTAGAAAGTTTCACAGGTCCTGCGGTAGTGCTAAAAATAGGTAATCATGAAATTACCATGCCCTTGGATTGGTGTACTATAGTAGGTGATCCTGAAGGTCCAGATATGGAAGTGTTGCCTTTGACCAGTCTAAATGATCGGGGCTTTAAAACATTCTGCTTTAACCCTCGTAGTAGTTTTAGGCCAGAATTTTTAGACATAGATATTATTGATGTCTATCAAGATGTCAAATGGTACTTTCCCAAAATGAGGCCAGGTCAGCTATTATGCACACCTTTAGAATCAGGTAAGAGTCCAAGATGCGCTTATTTTGTCAAAGAAGTAAGTAGACAAAGTGAACTATTAGATTATACAAAGTGTTGGTAATATGGGCAGTCTTAAACCTGGTGCTACTTATATTTACGAACGCAACGGCGAAGAAATTTACGCTAGAGAATCTGGTCAATCTGAACGTAAATTAATTGGATACAAATACGAAATGGACGGCAAAACAGATCCACGTACCAGTGACGGTCGCCCCTTAATTGAACACATACGCGAAGATAAACTTTGGGGCGATATTCGTCGAGAAGCAAAAACTAACCCCACTTTACATGCAGCATTGGAACGTGTTATAGTAATTTATCACTTGAGTAAAAAAGATCAACTTGAACCAACCCCTTAGCACCCAGTATAACTATGGCATTAGATATCAAACGTGAATTAAAAGCAGTGGATTTAAAAAACTACGACTTTTATAATGACCTTACAGACGAGGAAAAGAAATCGTTTAGTCCTTACATTCTAATGAGGTATGTGTCTAATGTTCAGGGAGATAGGGAAACGCAGGAATGGTATTTAGAAATGACCAACGAATTGGTTAATAAAAATTACAGCGAAGTAAGTAAAAATCATAAAAATTTACTTTGGAAGTTGTTTGCGGGTATTGGTACTGGTGCTGTTGCATATCACCCTTATCTGGCTGCTGGTAAAAAAGAAAAGGCCAACAAAATTGAAAAACTGCTCTGCGAATTATATCCCGCAATGAAAATCAGTGATATTAAAATATGGGCCAGTATGATGACCAAACAAGATCATAACGAACTGTTTGACAAAATGGGTTTTGATAAAAAACAAAGGAAAGAATATGAATAATTTTGACTACTCTAATATTAAATCTTTAAATCTTAATTTTAATCAGCATTGTTGGAATTCTAATACTCACAATATCACAGTCTCCTACGATCCCAAAACGCCCAATAAATTTTCAATTAAAATGACTCCTGTATATCATGAATCTGAAATATTAACAGTTGATGATGCTAAAAAATTATTGGAAAAATTTAGATTAAAAAAATGATAGCCCTGGTTGATCAACCACATCGTTGTGTTTACTGCAATAAAAAATTCATGCAGGAAAAAACAATTGTGGCACATATGTGTGAGCGTAAGCGGCGTGCTCTGCAAAAAAATGAAAAACGAGTTCAGGCTGGCTATATGGCCTTTAATAGATTTTGGCAACTGGCCCAAGGTGGTAAATCTAAAACCTATGAAGAATTTTGCGACACTGCCTACTACAATGCTTTTGTAAAATTTGGCAGTTTTGTCAATAATGTCAATCCCCTGTATCCAGATAAATTCATAGACTATGTTATCAAAAGTGGTACTAAATTAGATCACTGGTGTAGGGATAGTTTGTATGAGCAGTATCTATATGAAACATTGAAAACTGAACCAGTGGAATCAGCAGTACAACGCACATTGCAGACTATGATGGAATGGGCAGATGAGCAAAATGCAGAATTTGCACATTACTTTTTGTATGTCAGTTTGAATAGGGCAGTCAGTGATATCAGGAATGGTAAAATCAGCTGTTGGGTGATTTTAAATAGTACAGATGGTAAAAAGATGGTTCAAAATATGAATGACGAACAATTAAACATGATTGCACCAGCATTTGATGTTCCCTACTGGTTAAAAAAGTTTCGAGAAGTACCTGCTGATACAGCACTAGTCAATGAAATATGTAGCGAGGTGGGAATTAAATGAATAGTGAAACTATAAAAGAATTCTGTAATCAACATAGTATTCGGGTACTTGATACAAATAAACGGGCCAGTAGATATCATAAAATTAACTTGAACTACTTTAATGATCCTATGGATTATAATAAAGTAATACAAGAAATTGCATATGATTCAGAGCCACTGTATACTATAGAGATTGCTGAAAGTGAATTAGAACGCATTGCAGACTTTGAGAAACAAGTGTTTAACAATATGAAGGTACGCGGTCATTACAAAATGTTTGAAACACTAATGGAACAGAAAGAACGTGAAAAGGCCTTACGTGACAAATACCCAGCAGTCAAAACAGCCTACGAGCATTATAGTTTGATGTTGAGTTTAGCAGAGTCTGAATTATGAATGAATATATTAAAAAAGTAGTATTAGTCACTGGCGGATTTGATCCTGTACACAGTGGTCATATCTCCTATCTTAATCATGCAGATCATTTGGGTGATCATTTAGTAGTTGGATTAAACAGTGATGATTGGCTGACTCGTAAAAAAGGTAGGGCATTCATGCCTTGGCAAGAACGCATGGTCGTGTTGGACAATCTTCATATGGTTGATGAAGTCATTGACTTCAACGATGATGACGGATCTAGTATTGATGCCATACTTAAGGTCAAGAGCAAATACCCCAATAGCCAAATTATATTTGCCAATGGAGGCGATCGAACAGCAACAAACATACCAGAAATGTCTGTGCCAGACATTACTTTTGAATTTGGTGTTGGTGGTGAAGATAAAAAAAATTCCAGTAGTTGGATTTTACAAGAATGGAAAGCCCCCAAAACTGAACGTCAATGGGGATACTACCGAGTATTACACCAAGTTCCTGGAATGAAAGTCAAAGAGCTCACAGTTAATCCGGGACAAAAATTGTCAATGCAAAGACATCAGCATCGTGCAGAATATTGGATTGTTAGTGAAGGACGGGCTAATGTTAACAGTATGATGGCGGGTGGTTATGCTTTGCCAACAAGTGAAATAGCATTGCATGAAGAATATAAAGTTCCAGTAGGTGAATGGCACCAACTAACTAATCCGTTTGATGTTCCCTTAAAGATTGTGGAAATACAATATGGCAGTCAATGTGATGAAGATGATATTGAAAGGAAATTGTTATGAATATACCAAAACCTGGAACTAAATGGGTCGGCTCAAGTGAATATAAAATTTTTCGAGTGTTAAGTGTGGTAGAAATAGAAGAACACACTTGGGTACACTATATACAAGAAACAACTGGTCAAGAATACAGTTGTTATTTAGAAAGTTTTTTAAGTAGATTTGGAGAAATTTGCAATGGTTAGATTACAGGGGTTTGTGGAAAAAGGGTGGGGACACGAATTTATATTTGCCACCAATGACAAGTATTGTGGCAAGTTATTAAAGTTTAACAAAGATGCAAAATTCAGTATGCATTTCCATGCCGTAAAAGATGAAACATGGTATGTATTAGATGGAAAGTTTGAAGTACGTTGGATCAACACCAAAGATGCCACAACGGATAGTCAAATTTTAATGCCTGGGGATACATGGAGAAATGAACCGTTGTTTCCTCATCAAGTTATCTGCATTGAAGAAGGCACACTAATTGAAGTAAGTACACCTGACAGTGTAGAGGATAATTATCGAGTTGGCCGAGGGGACAGTCAAAAATGACAATATTGCCCACAAAACGGGTAATGGTCAATGGCACATTTGACATCCTACACAGGGGTCATATTGAACTATTGAATTATGCAAAAAGTTTAGGCCATCAATTGCTGGTGGCCATTGATACTGATCGTAGGGTCAAAGAATTGAAAGGTCCCTGTCGACCTATTAATAATCAAGACAACAGAAAATTTTTCCTGTATAATTTAAAAGCAGTTGACAACGTGGAGATATTTGACTCCACTGAAGAACTGATAAAAATTATGCAAACTTACAAACCAGACATTTATGTCAAAGGCAGTGATTGGAAAAAAGACACACAATCCACTGCACATCGATATTGTAACCAGGTAATCTATTATGACAGAATTGGCGACTACTCAACCACAAAAATTATTGAAGATATTATTGATCGGCGATGATTGTGTTGACGTATATCAATTTGGAACTGTGGATCGAATCAGTCCCGAAGCACCAGTGCCTGTGTTCAAACTCAGCCACAACGAAGAACGCGGCGGTATGGCTCGCAACGTCAAATTAAATTTAGAAAAACTTGGATGCGAAGTCACTTATCTTTCAGGCAAGACCAGTACCAAAACTAGGTTGATTGATTCTAGAAGTAAACAACACATTGTTCGAATTGACCATGATGTTGTTTCTGATCCCATAACATTTGAAACTGTCATACCTCCAATCTATGATGCTGTTGTTATTAGCGATTATGAAAAAGGCACTATCAGTTATGACATGGTTCAAAATTTGATAAAAGAATTTAAAGGTCCAATTTTTATAGATACAAAAAAGAAAGATTTGGCAAAATTTCAAGGAGCCTTTGTCAAAATCAATGAACTAGAACACAGCAAATTGATCAGTGAATGTTCTGATTTAATCGTCACACTGGGCGATAAAGGTGTGAGACATCTTAACAAAATTTATCCAGCAGTGCCTGTTGATGTCAGCGATGTGTGTGGCGCAGGCGATACATTTATATCTGCTTTGACTGTGCAATACCTTTTGACCAAAAACATCGTAGAAGCTATACTGTTTGCTAATGTTGCCGCAGGTATATCTGTACAGCATTTGGGAAATTACTCACCAACTTACCAAGAGATCGTAGATGCCTGATATTGACTTAGATTTTTTAGATAGAACTCAGATACTTAATGTTATCAAACATACACCGGCATCTATTCGAGATCGAGATGGTAGTTTTAAAAAACACAATACCGGAGTATATTGTACCCCTATTCCCTACAACCCGTTGACTGGCGCTGCTAATATTGATTATAAGGAAGCAGAACAACGTGGTTATTTTAAAATAGATTTCTTGAACGTTAGTGCATATAACGGCGTGAGAAATGAACAACATCTAATTGATTTGCTCAACACCGAACCATTATGGGATCTATTAGAAGATCAAATGGTTTGTGATCAACTGTTTCATATCAATGGCTATCACAATTTGATAAAAGAATTGAAACCCAAGACTGTTGAACAATTAGCTATGGTTCTGGCTTTGATTAGGCCTGGCAAAAAACATCTCATCCCAATATGCAATGATCAAGGATTCGATGCAATTAAAAATGATATTTGGCAAAAGACTGATGACGGCAGTTATGCATTCAAAAAAGCACATTCGTTTAGCTATGCCGCAGTAATTGTAGTCCAACTAAATCTTATGTGTGAACAGGTCAGTCTTGGGTACTCTTAGGCACTCTAACCAGCTGTATGGATTTGCGTTTGATGCGTTTTTCTGCAATTTCACTGAGATTGACAGTGGGGCCAAATACTAATTCAACATCCTTGCTGCTAAATGTTTTAATTGCATATCTAAATGACTGCATTTCTTTTTTTAGAAAAATACTGATTGGCAACTTTCTATTACTTTCCCACCACCAAGTTTCGCCTAATTCTAAAAAATTTTTACGATCTGCGACATTGACCAAACTGATATCATAGATACTGGTAACATGAGTATCAAAATTTATAACAATACCAACATATTCGATGTTATTGGACTTTATACAAGATATAAAGGGGTGAAGTTCTTGAAATGTTGGGTTTGTGTCAGCCATCTTAATCAATAAATACCATATGTTGAATTTACCAATCTATTTATATCCAAATGTCTGTGAGGTCATATTAGACTTGGATGCCACTGTGTTAGGAGTCAATCAAATCATGTATCAACGAGATCTAAAAATACAAAAAGGTGTGAAAAACACTGTTCAAATACAGTTTAAAAACAGCGATCAAAAACGCTTGTCAATTTTAAATTCTGGCACTTTTGTGTTTACTATGTTTGACATAACCAGTCAGCGGTTGGTATTGGAAAAACCCATTGTGATTTTGGACGATTCCTCAGAAGTATATGCCTCGGTAAATCAATCAGCTATCAGTAATATGATATCTGTAAATTCCACTGAGGATTTAAAAGTTGGACAATCAATCACTGGGTATGGAATCAAACCCAATTCGGTCATAGTGGCAGTGACCACTAACACTGTTACATTGAACAATTTCACTGGAGTACCAGTTACCACCGCCACAGTGTTGACTGTGGTCACTCCCACACTGAAAGGCTTGGGAGAAGTCAATTTCCTTGAAGGCGACACTGCGGATTTGTCAGTCAGTGATTACAGTTTCAGTGTGAAATACTTGGATCAAGACGGAGAATTCCTACCCGCCTACAGCAACACCTATTACGGAGTCAATGGAGTCATACAACTGGCATCTGACATTTATCCAGTACTACAGCCCAGCCAGACCATAACTTCATTTTTGAGAACACTAAACACGGACACTGGTCTCTATTATTATCGCAGTGGCAACATCTATGCTTATCCGGAGTACAACGGCAACTCTGCTCTACACACTTTGGCACTATACATGACCAATTTCAAAGGCACCGTGACAGTTCAAGGCACCTTGAGTAACCAGCCTGACAGCAGCAATTGGTATTCCACAATCACCACACTGACCTATGATGGTAGTTCAGGCATCGACCACTACTCGTTCAATGGTGCTTATACCTATATTAAAATTATCTACACCCCAGCAATCAAACCTGGTGACTCCACCAACGACGACCCTAATTTCTTCGGATCTTTTGACAAAGTACTGTATAGAAGCTAATATAGTACTGTGAACGAAATTCAAGATGCCCTACTAGCTCTGCTGCCTTCTAAACGAAAAACCACTCCCAGTGGTTGGACCAGTGTCAATGCGATCTGTTGTCCACACAACGGAGAAAATTTAGACACTAGGATGCGTGGTGGTTTTAGAACTGGTGCTGATGGCAGTTTTACTTGGCACTGCTTTAATTGCAATTTCAAAGCAGGGTGGAGCCCAGGCAAGCTACTGAGCAAAAATACTCGAAACTTGTTCAAATGGATGGGCATGTCAGATAATGACATTGGTCAATTGAATTTGGCTGCACTCAAAGTCAAAGACGATCAGCCCGTGATGAAAAAACCATTGAACTTTGCCTTGGTGGAGCGACCCTTGCCTCCAGATTGTTTGCCCATTGATGTTTGGTTGACCGAGGGTGCTCAAGACCCCGAACTGATGGATGTGGTGGACTATTTGGTAAATGTGCGTGGAGTTTCTTGGGACTGGTATAATTGGCATTGGAGTGCTGCTCCAGGATTCCGTGACAGAGTGATATTGCCATTTTATCACAACGGTCTAACAGTGGGTTATACTGGTAGAAAAATCAAAGATGGCAAACCCAAATATCTCACAGATGCTCAACCTGGCTACGTGTTCAACATGGATGCTCAGGTTAGAGACAAGCAGTTTGTCATAGTCACTGAGGGACAGTTTGATGCCATTGCCATTGATGGTGTGGCTGTCATGCACAATGAACCCAACGACACACAGTGTCTGAGAATCAATGCCTTGAGCAGGGAAGTCATAGTGGTGCCAGATCGTGATCGTGCAGGTGCCAAAATGATCGCACAGGCTGTGAAACAGGGATGGTCTGTGAGCATGCCGCCCTGGGAGGATCATGTCAAGGATGTGGCTGATGCTGTGCGATGCTATGGAAGATTATACACACTGTCCACGATATTGCACTATAGGCAGCGCGGAGAGATAAATTTACATCTACTACAACGGAAATTACTGAATGCTAAAGAATAAAAACGTCCCAAGACCCAACTACGACCATGCCATGCAGAAGCTGTATTTGGAAATGTTTCTCAGTGATGCGGAAACTTTTGTACGCTGTCAAAATATCTTTGAACCTTTGAACTTTGATCAAAGACTGCAGGACTCGGCAGAATTTATCAACAAGTATGTGGACCAGTACAAGGTCATGCCTGAAGTCAGCATAGTCAACGCAGCCACACGTCAGGATTTTGCAGCCGTGACCATACCACAGGAGAATTTTGAATGGCTGATGACAGAGTTTGAACAATTCAGCAGACACAAGGGTTTGGAACGAGCCATCATTGCTTCCAGTGACCTCTTGGAAGTGGGGGATTACGGTCCTGTGGAAAAATTGATCAAGGATGCCATACAGATCTCCCTCAACAAGGACATGGGCACTGACTACTTTGCTGACCCTAGATCTAGACTGGAGGGTTTGAAAAACAACAACGGACAGATCAGCACAGGCTGGCCCACTGTGGACAAGAAACTGTATGGTGGATTTAACCGTGGCGAACTCAATATATTCTGTGCAGCATCGGGCGGTGGCAAAAGTCTGTTCTTGGCCAATTTGGGCGTGAACTGGGCTCTGCAGGGCCTGAACGTGATCTATCTCACATTTGAACTTAGTGAAAACTTGGTCAGTATGCGATTGGATTCCATGACCACGGGCATTGGCACTAGGGACATTTTCCGCAAGATTGATGATGTGGAACTCAAGGTAAAAACCTTGGAAAAACGTGCAGGACACCTGCAGATTAAGTATATGCCTTCGGGAAAAAATTGCAACGATATTCGAGCCTATTTGAAGGAATATCAAGTCAAAACAGGGGTAAAACCAGACGTTTTACTCATAGATTACCTCGATTTAATGATGCCTTTGTCAGTGAAGGTAAGTCCCAGCGATTTGTTTGTCAAAGACAAATATGTATCGGAAGAGATCCGTAACTTGGCCATGGAAACACAGTGTATCACAGTCACTGCCAGCCAGTTGAATCGCAGTGCTGTGGAAGAGATTGAATTTGATCACAGCCATATTTCGGGTGGTTTGAGCAAGATCATGACCGCAGACAATGTGATAGGTATCTTTACCAGCAGGGCCATGAAGGAGCGAGGACGCTATCAAATACAGTTTATGAAAACACGTAGCTCCAGTGGTGTGGGACAGAAAGTGGATTTGGAGTTCAATGTGGACACACTGAGAATTGCAGATTTGGGAGATGAGGAAGACACATCGTCGGGTTCTGCTCTCAATCAGTCAGATCGTACCAATTCAGTGTTGTCCTCTATCAAACGCACTTCAGTGGTGACCACTGCCAGCATGGACGCTGACCAGTCTGTGCTTAGAAAACCCAATCCCAAACCTCAGGACGCAGCGCCCAAAATACGCAGTATGCTACAGACTCTAAACCCCGAACGGGACTAGATCTAAGTCAGCCACTGACTGCTGTTGTATTGTAGGGCCTGTTGTAGACAGTGACTCCATTGTGCTTCTGGATCAAGATCAAAAATCAAATCCTGCGAACTGGGCAGGATTTCCCATTTTCTAGCATTTTTGTTGGTGAGTTCTAGATCTATGTCAGCCCACAGCCAGTGCCCTGCACACACTCTGTATTCTCGAGGTCCTTGTCCCAATAGAATAGCAGTCAATATGGTCATGTCATTTGTGACAGCTAGATCATCTGTTATGCCTTCAGTGCTAGAACTGACCCAATCTCTGCTGTGCAGCACATAGATTCTATGCATGTTTCTACTGCCTCCATAATAGAGGGGATTGTGAGTATCAGGCAGAGACACATCCAAACTGTCCAAATCAATGCCCGCAGTCACAGCCAAATCCCTCACTGTGAGATTGGGCATGATGTTGTTGATCTGCAGACCCATGGCCATGCCGCGTGTCTGTTTCAGTATCAATATCACTGACTGAGCCAAGTCGTCCCTGGGATTATGAGGATGAGCCACCAAAAGATAGCCCTGATGATTTCTAATATTTTTAAAATTATCAATGCGTGTGGTCATTTTTATTCTTGCAATATGTTATAACTTATTTAAGTGATATAAATATACACATAATAAAACTGTGCGAATGTGCAGTTATTCATTTGATAAAGGAAAAAGTAATGCCCTCGGTGTATATAGAAATGGATGGTATATTATCTAGTATTAAGGACTGTGCAGAATTTGACCTTGGACAGCCCCTAGCAGGATTGATGCCCACTAGTGATGAGTGGTTTGAACTTTCAAAAAAACAACCTAGATTTTTTCAAAATCTACCAGAAATTCTCATGGGTCGCACTAGAATATTGAATGTGGCTCGGGCCTTTGAAAATCATTTTCGGTATGATATAAAAATACTCACTGGAATTTATCGACACCCAGATAATAGTTATATGACATACACGTTCCAGGACAAACTGTGGTGGATGAAACACTTCAATCAAAATATTCCTGTAATTTTTGCACCAGATCAAGCGGATAAACCAACATACTATCTAGAAGGAGACATATTAATAGACACTTCTAAAGATATTTGCCAACAGTGGCGGGCTAGGGGCGGATCGGCTGTTGTTGTCACGCAGGATTTTGAACAATCTGCAAACGAGTTTAAAGCACTGTTCTTTAGCATGGGCGGACCTGAGGACTATCCGTTCAATTGGCCTGAATAAAATATAAATTTAATAACAATATGACTACTAATACATACTCTAAATCAATATTGGATCTCCGTTGCAAAAATACCGACTCTCGGCGGCCAAATCTTGTGTCCGAAGTCTTGGTGAGATTCAAAGCAGAAAACTCTGACGCTGTGGTCAATACCACCCTAACTGCCACAGTGACGCTGGCAGTTGCTTTGACTCCATCGTCCACCAGTAGTTTTATAGTTTTTGAAGATTTGACCGAGCAGTTGGTATCCGAATGGGTGGATAACAGCGGTGAATATCAACATGCTATACGTCTACTAGATCATGATATTGATAACATGATTGCCAACTGTACTGTACAAAGACATCTTCCACCTTGGATAAAGGAATCTGCAGTCACTGAAGAACCCGTAGTCACTGAAGAACCAGTGATCACTGAACAGCCCACTGAAAAACCAGTGATCACTGAACAGCCCACTGAAGAACCAGTGATCACTGAACAGCCCACTGAAGAACCAGTGATCACTGAACAGCCCACTGAAGAACCAGTGGCTAGTGAACAGCCCACTGAAGAACCCGTAGTCACTGAAGAACCCACCCCAACCCCCAATCAGGAGTAACACACATGCCCGCATTATACATAGACATGGACGGTGTGCTGGCAGATTTCCCTGCATGGGCACTGAGTCAAGATCCCACGTTCACTGACATCACCACGCCCCTGACCCCAGATCAGCAGCAGTTGATTGCCAGTAACCCCAGAGTGTTTAGAGATCTAGAGGAAATGCCCCGAGCAAGAAGTCTAATGAACGTGGCCTTGCACTTTTACACGGAACTGCAATGGGATGTGAGCATACTCACAGCAGTGCCTCGTGAGCCACACATGCCCTGGGCCTTCCAGGACAAGATGGATTGGATGCGAGCCAGATGGCCCTTGTACCCCGTGCGTTTTGGTCCCTATGCGGAAGACAAGCAACGGCATTGCACACCCGGAGACATACTGATTGATGACAAGCTCAGTAACTGTGAACAATGGCAAGCACAGGGCGGCTGGGCCATACACTATCAAGCGGGTGATGCTGGGGGAGACTGTGAAGCACAACTGGCACAGAGGCTGGAGCAGCTGATCCGGGACAGAAATCAGGATCTGGAGGCGGAAGAGCAGCCCGAAGTATAGCGCGGAGCGCGAAAATTCGCAAGGGCCTGCCACACTCCTACACTAACTCATACACTGCACCATACTCCCCCACCTTGACCCGTCAAACTCCCAGCATGTGATAAAGCCCAGGTCTTGAGCAAGAGCGTAAAAAAATTGCCAAAAAAAATTTCGTCAGGTGGATTTAGCTGAGGTGGAGGGTAGAACTATGCCAGAACTGAAGTGGAGTAGAAACAAGCAGAGATCCCGCTCATGGGCAAATTCAACTCCACAGTAGAAACACTGACGCAAGCTGTACCATGACCATGACCAAGTGTCCGGGCCCATGTGAGTGTCCAACCAAGACTCTATAAACTGCACTTGATCCTCCCAAGGCTCCTGATCCGCCCAACGCACAGTGACTGTGTGAGGATGAGTATGCCTGTGAGTGGAAGTCATGCATTTGCTCCAGTGAGTAATAAATACTGCTTTAACACTATTACTACGTTACTACGTTACTACGTTACTACAACAGAACGGGATCACACTTATGACCAATATGACCAAAATCACCAATATGACCAAACTGTCATGGATATTTACTCTCACCGTGGGTCTGTTGCTGATCACAGCATCAAGCCTAGCTGAACTGGCCAATACAGAGGAATTGCTAGTGGAGGGGGAGGCGTTCAACTCCTCCATGCCCGTGTTGTGTGCGGATCTACGCACTGTGATAGAATCCTTGAGCAGAACACACAGAGAAACTCCCCAGTGGCAGGGACGGGATCATGAAGGGCAATGGGGATTCATGAGGTTTGAAAATGCTCGTACAGGAGAGTGGACCTTGATCAAATACAACACTCAAGTGGCCTGTGTGATAGGAGTGGGCACAGAGTCTAAAACACTAGGCGGAGTAAGTGTATAAGGAATGTGTGATATCACGTTCCCGGGACCGACCTATACGCAAGTGCAAAAACCTGTGAAAAAATAAAAAAGCAACCTGGTGATTCAAAAACACCGGTTTCTGCTATAAGTCGGGTTTTTTAAAGACGAGATATTTTAAAAAAGTTTGGCAAGCTCTTTGTTGTTTTTATACAACAGTGTGTAGCGTATACCACCACCCCACCATGTCTTGACCTGAACCAACCACAGCCGCTGACCGCTAGTCAGCAAGAAGGGCCGCTTGCGCGACCCCTCCTTTACTCACCACCACCTACGCTAACTCACCACCTACACAATATTAACCGCAGATCGCATACTCAGCCAGCTCTGCCCAGTTGCGTGTGCCTGCTGTACGAATCTTCACACACTGGATCAGTGTGCGCAGGCTCAGCTCCTTAATCGTGTCCTGTACGCGAGTAATTAACTGCATGGCATCTGCCTTGTGCTCAGCAGTATACTCAGGCATAAACTCCACGTTGGCAATAAGGTGTTGCATACGCTCTACCTTTTGCTGAGTGGTCATGCTCAAGTCCACGCAGAGGCTACGAGTAACAATGGCTTGGTCCAACTGTAGCGTGTTCATATTAGAGATGAATACCACACGGCCTGTGAACAAAAACGAATTGGGAATCTCATCGTCTTTGAAGTCTGCACGCCAAGTAATAACCCTGCGGCTGTAGCTGTCCAGCGCTGACTTAAGCAGGCTCAAACTAACTGGATCTTTTAGTACTGAGTCGCAGTCGTCAAACACCAGTACACCGTCCTTATTTTCCCACAGCAAGCGGAACAGACCTTTAGCAGTACTGTAGCCTTTGACCACTGTATAGGATTTGCGGGACTTGACAGCACCTTCATCTGCCAGCGTGACGTCCTGGAAGCCCCGTTGTTTCAGTGCCTGCATAACAGTATGGCTCTTGCCCAAGCCGCCGGGGCCGCAAATAACCACTGAGGCCTGTTGTCCCTGTGCCACCATGTTCACCATGTCTGTGACAAAGCCAAAGCGTTGGTTAATGGTGAAGCGGGAGGGCACCACTGAGTTCTGTGGTGCTGTGACCTTCACAGCAAGGGGGCCTGAGCCATCTCGCTTTTGACGAGGTTGACCATCATTTCTGTATCCTCTTGGCATAGTGTGCTCCTTAGTGTGTGTAAGCAGTTATTATAGCACAAAACAAAGACCCTTGCAGGCCGAGGGTTATG
>Ga0209189_1000855_pt1 | contig 23670 bp, 22 predicted proteins | sample C_130820_EF_Meta_FD_187308 | JGI IMG/M metagenome (GOLD analysis project Ga0209189, IMG submission 187308) | Freshwater microbial communities from Lake Croche, Canada to study carbon cycling - C_130820_EF_MetaG (SPAdes) (version 3) | ecosystem: Environmental > Aquatic > Freshwater > Lake... | reverse complement strand
AATACTAAGAAAACTGCCCATTTAAAAACTTATTCTACCTTAAACGCTATTCAACCATGAAAAAATATACGATTACCCTTCTATTTTTACTTTCAAACCTCATCATTTTCGCCCAAAAACAAGCTGATAAAGAAGAATGGGTTTCACTTTTCAACGGCAAAGACCTCACTGGCTGGGATTTGAAAATTTCGGGTCACGAAATGAACGACAATTATAAAAATACTTTTTTGGTAGAGGATGGCATGATGCGGGTAAATTATAAAGAATACCAAAATTTTGATGCAAAGTATGGACATATTTATTATAAAACACCATTTTCGCATTACAGAGTACGTTTTGAATACCGTTTTCAAGGAAATCAAGTGCCAGGTGGTGCGTCTTGGAATGTACGAAATAGCGGAATAATGCTACATTCGCAATCAGCGGCGAGCAATGGCAAAGATCAAGATTTTCCGATTTCACTCGAAATGCAACTTTTGGGTGGACTTGGAAATGGTCCACGACACACAGGAAACCTCTGCACTCCCGGAACAATTGTAGACATTGACGAAAAAATACAAAAGGCACACTGCATCGATTCAAAATCAAAAACTTATGACGGCGACCAATGGGTAAAAGCAGAGGCAATTGTAATTGGTAGCAAAGTAGTGCACCATTTGATTGAAGGCGATACCGTTTTGAGTTTTCAAAATCCTAAAATTGGTGGAGGTTTTTTAGGAAAACCTTATAATTTTGCCACCGATAAAGTTAAAGATGGCGAAGAATGGGCAAAAAAAGACGGCACACCTTTGGGCGAAGGATATATTGCAATGCAAGCCGAAAGCCACGCAATTGATTTCAAAAACATAGAATTGCTTAATTTGAAAGGATGTTTGGACAAAAAAGCTTTAAATTTTAAGTCTTATTATATCGAACCAGATAACTCTACTTGCAAGTATAAGTAGTCCACGATCAATATTTTACAGTCCACTAAAACATAAAATACTGACAATTAGTTTTTTATGAAAAACAAATTTATCGCTTAAATATATTTAACTGAATAAAAGGAAATAGTTAGTAATTTTCAGTTTACAGTTAGCATTTTTATTTTGCCACCTGTAAACTGAATAATAATGATTTATCTTGTGAGGCGGTAAAGCAATATTGCCGAACGCTGAATAAGGGCTGGGTACTCTTTTAAATTAATAGTTTCGCCGGGAGCATGAGCTCCACGTCCCGATGCACCTAGTCCGTCTAGACAACTCACATATTGAGCAATGTATGAAATATCACCTGCTCCTCGTGAACCCGGGTCGCCTGCTTTTACTGACCCTAGCCCCATATCTTGGCTGGTTTTGTTGAGTACTTCTAAAAGTTTTGTATTTGCTTCGGTAGGTTCCATTGCAGGAATACCATCCGAAAATGAAATTTCAGCACTGGTTGCATTCAGATTTTTACTCGCAATTTCCCGCATTTTCACACGGGCAGCTTCTTTTTGAGTCTCACTGATAAATCTCAAATCGCCTGTAACTTCAACTTTTTGGGCAACTATATTGGTTTTTCCAACGGCAGTACCTTTTGCTTGAGTAGCGTCATAGTTTACTTCTGTACCACCTACAATGACACCCGGATTAAAGGTCAAATATTTTTCTTGGCTTAAAGCCTCACGAAATTCATCCAAAATACGAGCGGCCTCATAGATTGCTCCATAACCCATTGTTTTATTAAATACACCCGACGAATGCCCAGTTTTTCCTTGCGTAGTTAGGTGCCAGCCACTTGCTCCTCGGCGAGCTGTAGCTGCAATATCAAAACTTTGTGCGGTTTCGTAACCCAAAGCTACTTCACACTCTTTAGCACGCTCAATGAAATCTTTTCTACTAATACTAGTTGGTTTTCCTGCACTTTCTTCGTCACCTGTCATATAGACAGTAATGTTGGTATCATCAAGCAAGCCTTGAGCATAAAGAGCTTTTAAGCCAGCAATAATCATAACATCGCCGCCTTTCATATCATTTACACCTTGCCCCGTTGCTGTTGAATCGGTGAGTCGTGTAAAAGGACCTACCGCCATAGATTTCTCGAAAACAGTGTCAAGATGACCAATCAAAAAAAGTTTTTTACCTTTTTCCCCTTTACGAAAAGCCACCAAATGTCCGGCACGATTAAGCGAATCAGGCAATGAAACCCATTCAGTTGTAAAACCCATGGCATCAAACTCTTTTCTGAAAAGCTGTCCAACTTGACGCACACCTTCATGATTCAGTGTGCCACTGTTGATATTAACTGCATCAATTAACAATTTTTCGGTTTGAAACATATTTACTTTTACATGCTCAATGATTTTTTTCTCAACTGCACTTATCGATTGAGCGGTAGAAATTAAGAATGTAGAACTGAGAATTAAGAATGATAGGAACAAACGTATTAATTTCATTTTGAAGTTTATTTAGATAAATTTAATTAATGACTTGGTTTTGGTGAGTTTTGCCCTAATCAGGCGGTACTTTTAAAAAAGTATTATAAATAGCGTTCCTTCAAGATATTCAAGTGATGTAGCTCATGCCCTGCAAGAAACCATGCCAGTACACGAGCATTGGTTGGCATTTGATTGGCTTTGCCCATTCGACCAAGCTCACGCTTACCGAGCGACTTAAAAAACAAAACCGTTGATTTGCGTTGAGCCTTGAATTGTTGCAATAAACTACGGAGAGATTTTTTATCGAAATTAGTTGCTTTTACATAATTTTCCTCATTGAAGCCGAGTAAAGATTGTTTTTCGCCACGAGCAATCGACAAAGCACGATAAAGTAAGATTCTTTCGGTATCGATAATATGCCCAAGTATTTCGATTGGTGTCCATTTTCCTTCAGCGTAACGGAAATGCAGTTTTTCTTGGGAAATGTTTTTGAAAAAATTATCCACAATAGAAAGGTTCTCGGATAAAGTTTTGAGGGCGTCGTCGCCCGTAACTCTTTGAATATAACGGTTTTGGTAAGAACTCACGTCGTACTCGTGCTCGAAAGGTCGAGATATTTTCATATTTATTTGATTTAAGTCTTGACACACAAATATAATAGTTGTACCTTTGCACCACATTAAATAAACAAAGAAATATTTTTATTGTTTTTTTAACACAAACGGTTTGGTAGTTCAGTTGGTTAGAATACCTGCCTGTCACGCAGGGGGTCGCGGGTTCGAGTCCCGTCCAGACCGCGAAAAGCACTCAGCAATGGGTGCTTTTTTCATCAAAATTGAAGTCGAAAAGTTAATTTTTAACCTTGCGATTATTAAAATTTAGTGTAGTCATTAAATTGACAAAACAGAGGAAATTAGCAAAAAATCCTCAAAAACATACGGTTTGGTAGTTCAGTTGGTTAGAATACCTGCCTGTCACGCAGGGGGTCGCGGGTTCGAGTCCCGTCCAGACCGCCGAAAATTAACGAAAAAAGCACTCGATTTGAGTGCTTTTTTTAGTTTTGAAGCTTTTTCTACATAAAATAAATCTCTCAGACTCTCTGTTTCTAAATGCAAAAGTTCATTAAACTCTTAAAATTTGGATTAATTCAGTAATAAGAGGAACCAAGTTTGTTTGTTGATGTTATTGGCTTTAAAAATAACCAACTCATTGTATTTCAACACAATGACACCAATCATGCACATTTTCATATCGTAGCCAATCGCATAAACTTTAATGGCAAAACTACCGCCGATGATGGGTTTAGTTATTTGAAAACAGGGACATTTTGCAGAAAAATTGAACTAGAATTGGGCTTGCAAACTACCCTAAACATGAAAGCTTTATTGCCAGAAAAAGAAAGAGAGATTTCGAGCAATACATTAGCTCAAAGTATTCGAGATAAAATTGATAGAAATTTACTTAAACATAAAACAATGGAAGACCTCCGAAAATCCTTAGAAAAGGAAGGGGGTAAAAATGTACCAAAATCGAGGAGTAAGCTTTTTGGATACCATAACTGCCGCAAAATTTAAAGGTTCGGATTTGGGTAGAGAATATTCTTTGATGAATATTGAAAAACGATTAGTGCAGCAGCCAGAGAAAGAAAAAGCTGTAATACCCGAAAAAACGAAAAATATTGAAATACAATCTTCGCCTAAACTTGACATGGATTGGGGGATGGGGATGTGAGATTTGAAACAATTGCTGATACTGAAAGTTTATTCATTACACATTCTTAATTTATTACGCTTTCTTTATTTTTTTACTAATCTGCAAATATAATTTAAATAAAGGTTCTAATTCTTGAATTTTGGTAGAAACCTCCAAAGCAATCAAATAAATAAAAAATTAATAATCAATCAATTAACTCAAATTACAAATCCAATCATCTTATTTACTGGTCGTTGAATAATTAAAAATTAATGTTATACAACTTGGATTTAATGAAAATGCTTGAATGATATTTACGGGAAAATCGACCAATTTCTAACTAATCTAAATTGAAAAAGATTTTTGTCAAGCTCGAAGCTTTTGCCGACAAAATATAATCTCAAAAATCTATTGGTTTATCAACAAAGATAAAAATTGCACGTTGTGCAACAGATTAATTATGAAATTTTAAACTACATGAAAATTTCTAAATTTTTTTAATGAAGATTTCATTCAGGATCAAGATTTATTGTATGTTCGAAATGCCTACCTGCTTGATGTTTCTAAAATTTCCTCTCAGAAGATTGCTGAAATTATGGCTACTATTCAAACTGTAAAGACAATCAGGTTACTGAAAAACAGGGAATTCCTGAACTATATAGAAGGATTCAGTCTTACATAGGATTAGAGCAGCCAACGAAGAATGAAAAAACTTTTTGTGCGGAAAATGGCATTCTATCGGAATAGGCAGATTAAATACATCAATCAAGACAGCAAAGATTTTGGAACGTATAAGGAGAATTTTATGAATTCTAGATTTCGTTTGGTTTGTTTTCAGGGTTTCGTTTGGGCTACTACAATTGGTACAATCAAATGGGCGTTTGGCTGTACTCTTTCAACTATAGATTGTGGCAAAATAAAGTAACAAAAAATACGAATTAAATCAAGCGGGTTTCCGAAGTTTAGTTTTCAAAATACAACTGCAATGAAACCAAATGAACTCTCAATTCAACTGAACCTACTTTTTGGACTATATTTTCTACATTATATATACTGCGGAGTTTCTTGAATGTCATAGTTCAGAATGCTACAACTTTTTGAACCCAATAAATAAATAATATAATATTGTACTATTCATTGAAAATCATACCATATAAAATATTACCTGAATATTGAATTCAGGTTAGTTGCATTAAGAAACGAAAATAAACACCATGCTATCCTTAATAAAAATTTGTAATTATCTACAGCACCTTTTTACTTTACAAATCTGTTATCAGATTAATTAAATTTTATAAATACCCACATTTCACACTAACCAAAAATTATGCTACTCGCAATCCTACTTCTATTACTTTCTTTCTTTTTTAGAGGTAAAATTATTTCAGGAATCGTTTGTCTCATTTTACAAATTAAACTTATTGGTTGGTTTCCTGCCGCTATTTAGCGATTATGTCTTAAAACAATGATATAGCCGACAAAGGCTATGAAAAATTGATTCTGGCTATGAAAAAATAAGTAAGCTAACAAAACTACTTTTTCAGTTAGGAAGTTAAAGTAAATGTGTTTCTTTCTATAATCTACCAAATCAAAATAATCAAGCCAATAAAAATAACAACTGCACCAAAAAACAATTTGGGGGTAAGAGGTTCTTCTAGCAAAGCAACCGAAAGTAAAATGGTAATGACAATGCTCCCTTTGTCAATAGCCGCTACATATGAAACCGTTCCTAATTTCATGGCACGATAGTAGAAAATCCATGAAAGACTGGTAGTAATGCCTGAAAGAATCAAAAACAACAATGACTTTGAAGTTAGTTGTTCGATTCCTTTTATGCCACTCCAAGCAAACAGATTGAGCCAAACCAGTACAAATACAACACTTGTTCGAATGGCTAATCCTAAATCTGAACTGATTTTACTGATGCCAAACTTGGCAAGTACAGAAGTGAGTCCTGCAAAAAATGTTGCTAATAAAGCATAAATCAACCAAAGAGGCATAATTTTATTTATTTACCCAAATTTACAAAAAAACGCATTTTTGCTCCTAGCATAAATTCCTCTTTTTTATAAGCTGTTTCTTTTAACTGTGCAGAAATATAGGGATGAATTTGAAAAATCATTCGTTTATATTTTTTTTCAAGCCCTGCCGACAATTCGAGGTTATATAAAAGGCTTTTTGAAAGCTTAGATTCATAAGTTCCTTGTTCAAATTTGCCGTTATCTTCTTTATAATCAAAATTAATATATTGACCTACATATAAATCAAGATCGGTAGTTGCTGAAAACAACAAAGTAAAATCATTCCGAAGTGGGTAACGGTAAGTAATACCAATTGGTATTTGTAGCAAATAATTCTGAAAATCAAGATTAATTATGTCATCATTAACGGGTACATAAGGTGCATAAAGCTTTCTAAAATCTTGTTTGGTATCAAATAAATATTGTTCAGCAGTATAATAACTTTTTCCTGTAATATTCAAAAATCTAAGACCAGTATTCATGCTCCAATGCTTACTCAATAGAACATCGCTCAAAAGACTACCACCGATTTGCTCATTGCCAACATCAAAACTTACACCGACACGATATTTTAAATTTGCCAACGAAACAGATGGCAGCTTTATAGTAATGTGATTTCTTTGAGCCAGTGCATCAACAGGTATTTTGGTAATTAAATTTATTTTAGGGTATTGTTTAGTCCATAAATAAGCGTTTGAGTTGAACGGAATACTATTTAACTCACTAATATTTTGTATTTTATTGTCAGAAACCAATTCATTTATCTCTTTTGTTGCTGTATTTTTAGGCACATTTATAGGCTCAAATGTTTGTTTAAATGTTTCGTTTCTTGTTTGACTTATCGTTTGAAAATTTTCTACATCTTTACTCGAATTGTTTTTATTTTGGCTACCCAACTTGTTGATATTTACTGTATTTTGGTACGTTTGATTTCCCCTATTTGGGCTTAGTAAAACAGCTTTCGTTTCATTCTCAATAATTTTATTATTAGTTATAAAAGGTTGACTATCAGTTGTTTTTAAATTTTCTTCAAAATTAGATTGAGCAATTGTATTATCAATTGTATGCCATTTTGTGATATATTTTGTAAGATAAACGGTATCAGTTTGATAAACTTTTTCTGTTTTAACTACTTGTTTAGCATCAAATTTCTTTAACAGTAGTTCATTTGCTTTTAGTAAAGATTTATTATCATAATTTTGTTTTAAATTGAAAAATAAAGAAGAAAGTAAAAGTATTGCACCAGTCGAGTACAAGAAAAAACGACCATAACGATTCCATAACGAACCTTTCGGAACATTGAGAGCCATAAACGATTTCATTTCGTCCCAATCGGTTTGCTCAAATTTGGGTGCAATGCTTTCAAGTTTTTTCTTGATTGCATCATTATATTTATCTATGCTCATTTTGTCGAGTGTTTGCCTGTTTCTTGATGATAGTCTTTATACAAGTGCGGAAATTCTTTTTGTACTAAACTTTGCAATTTTACTCGTGCTTTCATAAAATTTGACCGTGAAGTACCTTCATTTATTTCTAATATTTCGCCAATTTCTCTATGATTATAGCCATCTACTACGTGCATTACGAAAACCGTTCGATAAGATGGAGGTAATTTTTGGACCAAAACTAAGATTTCATCGGCTGAAATTTTATTGATAATGTCTTCGTCATAAATCGGGTCTTCAACATCATCAAAGCTAATTTCTTGGTTATACTTTTTGTTATCACGGTAATAATTGAGTGCCGTATTAACCATAATTGTTCGTAACCAAGCCTTAAAAGACAATTCGGGCAAATACTTATCTAAATTATTAAATACTTTCAAAAATCCTTCATTCAAAATCTCTTTCGCTTCTTCTTGGTTAGACGAATATCGCAAGCATACGCTTTTGGAATACCCAAAAAACTGTTTATACAATAAACTTTGGGCATTTTGGTTGCGTTCAAGGCACAATTTTATAATGCTTTCGAGGTTATTTTCCGAAAAAGGTATTTTCTGATTAAAAAACAAATTTCTGTTCATTTGGTGTCTATTTATCAATACACTTTATTTTTATACATCGTTGCCTATGCTAAAAAATAAATAATTTATAGCACAAAAAGGTAGAGCCGAAAACGACCCTACCTTTTTATTCATACATAAAATCTTTACTTAATTGCTTTGCCCTGAGCATCAAACATCAAATCTTTTCCGCCGACTTCGGCTTCATACATTGTGTTTCCACCCTTGGTAATTATGGTAACTTCTTTTACTTTTTTTCCTTTCAAAGCTGTTTGAACAGCCACAGGAAGTGCCGAAAATTCGACTTCTTTTTCGACTTCTAAAACTAGGCCTTTTGCATCAAAAACAACTGATAATTCTTCTTTTCCCTGCTCAAACGAGGCTTCATAATCATTTCCTTCTTTGGCCCATTTGACTGATTTGGCACTTGGATAAGCCTTTTCAAAAGCCTGTTTTAAAATGGTTGGAACTTTGTTTGATGCTACTTTCTGAGCAAAAACTGTTGTACTGATTATGGTTGCTAATAGTGCGACCAATGCAATGTTACGTTTCATGATGTTCATTATTTAAGTTTAATAATTCAAAATTACGGCTGAATTATGTAGAGATTTTGGAGAAAGGAGAAATGCTTGAATAAAAATTATAAATCTTCATTTCAATTAAAATCCAAAATTGCAACAGAATCTACCACTAATTTTGTAGTACTTAAAATCAAAGAATAGATAAATTAATACTACTTTATGTTTAAAAATCTCTTTATAATTGCTTTTTTAATAGCTAATATTTCCATTGCACAACAGCCAAAAGGCAAGATTGTTGGTAAAATCGTTGATGCTACCAATAATCAGCCACTTTATTTTGCTTCTATTAGTATTTTAAAAAATCAAAATGCAAAAGACTCGCTTGTGGGTGGTGTAAGTACTACCGAAACAGGAATATTTATACTAAATAATCTTCCAATGGGTAAATTGACGCTAAAAATTTCATTTATAGGTTATCAATCTATTAGTCAGTTGGTAGAATTGACCGAAAATACGCTTAATTTAGGAATAATAAAATTATCGCCTGATGCAACATTATTAAAAGAAGTACAAGTAAAAGCAGAAAAAGATGGTATTTCGATGGGAATGGACAAGCGTGTTTTTAATGTTGGAAAAAGCCTTACCTCTGTCGGCGGAACGGCAGAAGCCCTTCTGAGAAATGTACCTACAATTAGTATGGATGAAAGTGGAAATCCAACCTTACGAAATATGGCTACTACCATATATATCAATGGCAAACCTACACAACTAACTTTGGCACAAATTCCTGCCAATCAGATTGAATCGGTTGAAGTTATTTCAAATCCATCGGCACGATATGATGCTTCAACTTCGGGCGGAATTGTAAATCTTGTTTTGAAGAAAAACCGCAAAACTGGCTATAATGGAACTGCCAGCGTGGGCGTAGGAAACAATGCTCGTTATGATGCTTCATTAAATTTAGATTATCACGAAGGAAAATGGAACGTAACGGCACTTTATAACATGAATTCAACAAAAAATCCTTTGAATGGCTATGTAAATCGTACCAACTCTGTGAACGGAATACCTACCAGTTATTTTAATCAAAGCACCAATATCAGCCTTGATAATATTTTCAATAATGGTCGTTTGGCTGTTGATTATATGCCCAATAAATACAATACTTTTTCGGTTGCTGGAAATATAGTTGGCGGAAAGTTTAATACTTCTACTAATCAAAAATACGAATATCGCAATGCCGAAAATCTTATTACAAGTTATGGCGGACGAACCACCCAACCGCAAAATGCTTATACAAACATCGGTGCTGAATTTGACTGGAAACGTACCTTTACCAAGAAAGGTCGTGAACTAAGTTTGGTTACTTCATTTACTCGAAATAATGTTTCAAACGCTGCCGATTGGCTCACAACTACTCAAAATGCTAATGGTAGCAATCAAGCTGGCTTTCCTGAAAAAGATAAAATTACAGGTCGTCAAATTGGTAGCCAGTATTTAGCTCAATTGGATTATATTCACCCAATTAACGATTCCACAAAAATAGAAATGGGTTAAAGAAGCTATACTTTTGACCGAGACCAACAGTATTTTTTCAACCAACTCAATAATGATACGCAAGCCTATAATTTATTAATCAATTATTCTCAAAATGCCAATGTATTAGAAACAATCAATGCAGCCTACTTTCTTTATGGCAAAAAACTACGTAATAATATTAGTTTGGAGGCTGGTTTAAGGGTTGAACAATCATTTTTGCATGGACTTTCTAAGTTTGATAATACTACTTTTGGCTATACTTATCCTTTAAAAAATGGCAAAAATTTATTTCAAGCCATTTTCCCTTCTTTTTCAGTATCGAAAAAATTCAATGAAGATTCAGAATTGGGACTAAGTTTGAGTAGAAAAGTAGGACGACCCAATTTTCGCCATTTATTTGTCGGAATTCAAGCCAACGACCGCCAAAATATTACGATTGGAAATCCGAATGTGCAACCCGAATTTGTGAATACTGCCGAACTAAATTATAATCGAACCATCAAAAATTTGAGTTGGTTTGCTTCTGCGTACTATATCTATGAAGACCACACCATTAAGCCATTTATTCAGCAATCGGCTACCGACCCCACGATTTTGGTTACAACTTTTATCAACGTAAAAGCTGACATCCAATATGGTATGGAAAACACTTTTAAATATACCGCAGGAGCAATATCGTTGATGGCTAATATCAATGTTTTTAACTTAGCATTGCAGACAAACACAAGCACAAATCAAGCTGTTACTGTCAGAAGTAAAGCAAGTATTGGGTATCGTTTTCCTGCAAATATTTCGGCACAAGTAAGTGTAAACCATGATGGGCGTTCGCCTTCGTTACAAGGGTTTAGATTGCCCGTAAAAGCGGCCGATTTTGCTATCAGAAAATCGTTTATGCAAAACCGTGCGAGTATCGCATTTAATATCAACGATATTTTCAATTCACGAAAATTTGTTACAACTTACGAAACAAACAACACTAATCAAGCAACAATGAGTCGTCGGGATATTCGTTTTTATAAACTTACGCTACAATTGCCACTTGGCAAACCCGATGCTAATTTCCGAAAAAAGGAACGAAAATTAGAGAAACCAGATGTTGATTTTAGTAATTAAGAAACGAAAAACCTTTATTAACTTAATAAAGAAAACCTGATGAAATCATTAATTAAAACAAAAATATTATTCTCAATAGTTTTGCAGTTGCTAATCTTTTCGATGGTGAATGCACAGACTTTAGTTACAGTTTCTGGAATTGTAAAAGATAAAAATGCTAAAATAGCTTTGCCTTTTGTAAATGTAATTTTGAAAACTGAGAAAGATAGCACTTTTGTAAGTGGAACTGCTACTAACGAAGAAGGACGTTTTTCCCTGTCAAAAATAAAATCAGGAAACTATTATTTGGAATTTACTTATTTGGGTTATAAAACAAAAAAACAACCCTTATTTGTGGGTAATCTTACTGAATTTTTGGATGTAAAAACGGTAGAATTGGATGAAAATGCAAAGCAATTAAATGAAGTAGTAGTAATTGGTAAAACTGAAGAAGTAATTGAGAAAATGGACAAAAAAACATTTTCTTTAAAAGATAATATTAGTCAAGGTGGTGGGTCGGTTTTACAGGCAATGCAAAATTTACCAAGCGTTACCGTTCAAGATGGAAAAGTACAATTGCGTGGAAACGACAAAGTAGCTGTGCTAATTGATGGGAAACAAACGGCATTAACAGGTTTTGGAAGCCAAACAGGTTTAGATAATATTCCTGCTTCTGCCATTGAAAAAATTGAAATCATCAATAATCCTTCTGCTAAATATGATGCAAATGGCAATGCGGGTATCATTAACATTGTTTACAAACAAAATAAAAAAGAAGGGTTTAACGGAAAAGTTGGCTTTACAACAGGGTTAGGGTCGCTCTGGGTACGAAAAGAAAATTTACCAACCATTAGACCTCAATATACATTTACTCCCAAGTTGAACCCAAGTGTATCTCTCAATTATAAAAAAAATAAAACCAATGTTTTTTTTCAAGGTGATTATTTATATACCGAAACGCTGAATAAAAATGAATTTGTAACCAGAAATTATGATAACGGAGATATAATCAATTCTCAATTAAAACGAAATAGAAACACCCATTTTACTACTTTAAAATCCGGTATTGACTACGCAATAAATGACCAAAACTCAATCACGATTTCAGGACTTTTTGGAAGCGAAAAAATTATAGACCGTGGCGACCAACCCTTTTTTAATGCTGATTTTTCAGTAAGAAAAAGACTTTGGCAGTTTTTGGAAGATGAATTGAAAACAACCATAATGGCAACGGCGAACTATCAGCATAAATTTAAGGAAGCTGGGCATTTACTAAATATCGGTTTTAATTATACTTTTCATAGAGAGGATGAAAAATATTTTTATGACAACTATGTGCCAACTTCCACAGGAACAGATGCCTTTAAACTATTATCAGATGAACAGGTTTATGATTTTAATTTTGATTACATAAAACCATTAAAATATGGGCGAATTGAAACAGGTTTAAAACTTCGTAATAGAAATATTCCAACAAATATGCAGTTTATTCCTGGCATAAATTCTGTATTAGATGTCAATGCTGGTGGCTGGGCAACGTACAAAGAGTTAATTCCTGCCGCATTTGGAAACTACATTTTTGAAAATAAAATATGGGAAGCAGAGTTAGGTTTAAGAGTTGAGTATGTAAAAATCCAATATGATGTAAATCCAAATCATATCGTTTATAAAAGTGACGGATATAATTATACACAACCTTTCCCAAATTTACGCTTGGCTTACAAACTAAATGACAATAATAAATTGTCTATTTTCTACAACCGAAGGGTAGATAGACCTAATGAGGTTGATATTCGTATTTTTCCGAAATATGACGATGCAGAAATTATTAAAGTAGGAAACCCTGCTTTGCGACCGCAATTTACCAATTCAATAGAATTAGGCTACAAGACATATTTGAAAAAGGGTAGTTTATACAATGCTCTTTATCACCGATTTGCTGACGGAACGATTACGAGAATTTCAAGCACAGTTACAGGAAGCCAATTGATTTATGCCACTTTTCAAAATGTTAAAAAAAGTTACAACACAGGTGTAGAGATGGTTTTATCGCAAACAATGTCTCAATTATATTCATTTAATGTGAATTTAAACGCTTACCGAAATCAAATTGATGCTTTTATGGTTGAAAATAAGTATCCAGTAACCCATACCTTTTCGGCTAATAAACAAGAAATATTTTCTGGAAATGTAAAATTGAATAATACATTTCATTTTGCTAAAAGCATTGATGCACAATTAACAGCTATTTATTTGGCCCCCGACATTATTCCGCAAGGCAAAATAAAATCACGTTTTTCATTAGATCTTGGGTTAAAAAAGGCAATACAGAAAGGGAAAGGAGAACTATTTTTTAATACTACCGACTTGTTAAATACGATGATTATTAAAAAAGAAATTATTGGACAAGGTTTTAACTATATAAGCAACGACTATTATGAAACGCAAGTAATTAGACTTGGATATAGTTATAAGTTTTGACCAAAAAAACTAAGAATAGAGTGTTAAACTATGCCCTTCATAATGAAATGGGGTAAAATCTATGTCTCAATTACACTTTTGCTAAATTCCATTAATATTTATAATTAGCAACTCAAAATTAACGTCTTTTTGAGGAATATTTTTGACAAGTTTAAACCGCTTCAAAAAGGTAAAAATGAAGTATCAAATAATAAATCAAATAAAAATGAAAAATCTCTTAGTTTTCTCTTGCTTATTACTGGTGTCAGTTGGTTGTTTTTCACAAGGAAAACCAAAGTCAATTTCATTAGTAAAAAAAACAATTATTGGTGGTGATGGTGGTTGGGATTACCTTTCAGTGAGTAACGAAGACCGCCGTTTGTATCTATCACACAGCAGCCAAGTAGAGGTTTTAAATGCTGATACTCATGAAAAAATAGGCACTATTGCTGACCTAAAAGGTGTACATGGTATTGTGGCTGTACCTTCTTTGGGCAAAGGATTTATAACTGCTGGCGGTACAAATACCGTTGTTGTTTTTGATACGAAAACATTGGCAAAAATAGGCGAAATCCCAACTGGTGAAATGCCCGATGCTATATTGTACGATAAGTTTTCAAAAAGAATTTTCTCTTTTAATCACAAAGCTGGGAGTGTAACAGCTATCGATGCAGTAACTTTGAGAGCGATTGAAACCGTAAAATTGGGTGGTTCGGCAGCCGAAGCAGGGGTTTCTGATGAAAAAGGTACAATTTTTGTTAATTTAGAAGATTTGAATGAGGTTGTAAGTTTTGATTCAAAAACGCTGGCAGTAAAAAATCACTGGAAAACAGCAACTGGTGAAGAACCAACAGGCTTGGCGATAGATTTAAAAAACAACTTATTGTTTTCGGTATGTAAGAATAATAAAATGATTGTTTTAGATTCAAAAACTGGCAAATTAATCGCTGAAATTCCTATTGGCGGTCGTTGTGATGGTGTAGTTTTTGACTCAATTTCAAAAACAGTTTATTCTTCAAATGGCGAAGGTACAATAACAGCGGTGCATGAAGATTCACCTTCAACATTTAGTGTAATAGAAACTATTAAAACAGATGTTGGGGCAAGAACGATTACTTTCGACCCAAAAACGCAACATATTTTCACAATGACAGCACAGTATGGCGAAACTCCGCCTAAAACTGATGAAAATCCACGTCCACGCCCCAAAGTAGTAACAAATACTTTTGCGGTATATGAATTTGGAAAATGACAATAGCTTAATCAAAAGAAATTTTAGCGTTTCGATTCTTAATTTATGAATCGAAACGCTATTTTTTAAGCTATAATCAAAATACTACACATAAAATATGCCAGCCATTTACATAAATATAAGTAATCTGAAATTCATAGGTATCACAAATTTGTTTGACTAATGCCAAGCCCAAACCCAGCGAATCAGTTTGTGAACTATCTTTCTGAAAACGTTCAAAAAGTTGTTCGGTTGGAATTGTAAGTGGGTTTCCTGTATTTTTTATGATAAGATTACGCTCATTTAGTTCAATATAAAATTTGCCTCCAATCAGGTTATATTTAATAGCATTGCCCATAAGATTATTCAACAATACATCTAATAAATATTCATTGATTTTGATTAAAATATTTGGCAAAACATGATATTCTAAATTCAAATTCTTGTGCTGAATCCAAACATCCAAAAGGCTTATTTTTTCAAAAATCGCTTCTGATAAATTAATGTTTTTAGCTGCTTCAAACTGTCTGTTTTCTATTTTGGTTAAAAGCAACAGTGTTTGATTGAGTTTTGAAAGTTTGCCCAATGATTCAATCAATGAGCCAATTTGCTGCATTTGGCTTTCGGTGAGGTTATTATCTTGCAATAAAAGTTCTAAATTTGAACCAATGACTGCCAAAGGCGTTTGAAATTCGTGTGAGGCGTTTTCGGTAAAAGATTTAAGACTTTGGTATTCTCGCCTAACTTGTTCAGTCAAGGTATATAGATTTTTTTGGAGCCTTTGAAATTCTAAAATATTGCTATTTTCAAAAACAATAGCCTCTTTTTGAGTAATTTTAAAAGTCTGCAACAAATCTAATGTTTTATAAAAAGGCTTCCAAATGCTTCGAGAAAGGCGATAATTAGCAAAAAGTAACATTCCAACCAACAAAATAATCAATCCTGCAAAGGCTGCAAGCAAGGCTTCGATAAGGTCTTCTGACTCGTAAAGTGCTTTTCGGATTTTGATTTGATGGTAGCCATCAGCTGTTTTTACACAAAAGGAAATTTGTCGAATTTCAAGACCACTATGATGTGGACTGGTCTGTATTACCGTATCTTTTAATTCGACAGGGAGTACTTTTTTTATTGGATAAATCCAAAATCTATCTAAAAAAGGCAAATCATTTTCAGGCAATTTCCCACTAGTCCTTACAAAATCTTCAAACTTAGTTTTCTGAATATACAATCGCTCGGTATCTTCTTCAGCTAAGATTCTTTTCAAGATAAAATAACACAATACTCCACCAGCAATGGAGGCAATTAGGCAAGCTATCAGAAAAGAGCGAGTAGCTTTATTGATTAGTTTCATGTCAGGCTAAATTTATACCCAACACCATACATAGTCTGAATGTAGTCAGGGCAAGTAGCTTCAATGAGTTTTTTTCTTAGATTTTTGATGTGAGAATACAAAAAATCAAAAGTATCTGATTGGTCAATTTCATCACCGTAAAGATGCTCTGAAATGGTTGATTTGGGTAAAACACGATTGCTATTAGCTACAAAATACATCAGCAAATCGAATTCTTTACGGGTCAGAATTACGTTTTTTACACCAACCCAAACTTCCTTTGAGTCGGGAAGGATTTTTATTTCTCCAAAAACTATTTCTCTGTTTCCTCCAAACTGTCTTCTTCTCAGCACCGATTTTACTCTCGAATTGAGTTCTGTTAGATGAAAAGGCTTTGTCAAATAATCATCAGCTCCTAAATCTAAACCTTTAATTTTATCATCAAGGGCATTTTTAGCTGAAATAATAATAATTCCCGCAGGAGATTGTTGTTTTTTGAGTTGCTCAACAATCGAAAGCCCCGAGCCATTGGGCAACATAATATCTACCAACACACAATCATATTCATACATTCCAATTTTATCTTCGGCATCGTGTAAGGTTGCCGCCCATTCACAAACATATCCTTCGCCAAGCAGAAATTTCTGAATATTGATAGCTAATGCTTTTTCGTCCTCGATGAGTAATATTTTCATTTTGCAAATTAGCAAAAAGATTCTGTATTGATTTTGGATTTTTGCAATTTACCATTTACTAAAGGTTCTCCGCCGAATTGAATTGTAGGATTGCAAAAGAATTTATAAAAAGCCACCGTTTGCAAATATTTAACAGTAAATGAAAATAACAATTGCAAAATGTTATTTTTCAACTCAAAGGCAACGCTTTGTTATTTTTTAGGTGTAATGGTAAATAAAGAACAAAACACAAAAATGAGATACCTACTTCCATTACTATTTATTACACTGATAAGCAATGCCCAAACCTCCAAAACTTTGTCAGGAAAAGTAATGGATGCCACAAGTAAAGAACCCATTCCTTTTGCAAATATTCAAATAAAAGGCACAAAAACAGGTACACAGGCAAATTTTGATGGTTTTTTCTCTTTAAAGACTTCTCAATTGTCAGACTCAATTGTCGTTTCGATGGTTGGTTATTTATCTCAAAGTCAGCATATTGACAGCAAAACTTCTCAAAATTTCATTTTCCAACTAAGTAGTTCTTTGACAAAACTCAATGAAGTAAAAGTAACCGCTTATGCTGACCCTGGCAAGGCGTTATGGAAAAAAGTAGTTACCCGAAAAGCCTATAATAATTTTGATAAATTCAATAATTATCAATACGAAGTCTATAATAAATCAGAAGTTGATTTGAAGAATGTCAAACAAGAAAACATCAAAAAAGGCTCAATGAAGGATATGGTTTATTCGAGTTTTCAGAATTTAGATTCGAGCAATAAGTCTGTTATGCCCTTGTATTTTTATGAAACGTTATCAAATTTTTATCATTCAAAGAAACCACCATTTCAGATTCAAAATTTGAAAGCAAAAAAGACAATCGGACTCGAAACGGACAAGTTTATTCGACAGTTCGATAAATTCAATGAGAAAATCAATATTTATCAAAATTGGAATATCTTATATAATAATAATTTTGTAAGCCCTATTTCAGACCTTGGCTCACATTATTACAAATACGAAATCATGGATACGACCATGATCGACCCTACGCATCGCTATTTTAGAATGAAATTTTCACCCAAACGAAAAAACGAAAATACATTCAACGGTGAAATGTGGATTGAAGATGATAGCTATGCCGTGCAACGTTTCGACATGATAGTTAGCAAAGATGTAAACCTCAATTTTATTAAAGGTGTGCGTTTCTTTCAAGATTTCGTGCCTGTTTTTTCCGATACTATGAAGGCATGGATGCCCCGAAAAGGAATTTCGGAAGTTGAAATTGAATCTGGTCCAGAATTGTTGGGTTTACCTTTTTCATCGAAAACTAAGCAAAGAGAAAACTTAGTTTTTAGCAATACTACAACTTTTGATAAAGTAAGACTCAATGAAGAAATGAGAGATTCTAGTTTGTTCAAATCAAAATACGCACAAGCTGATTCAAACTATTTGAATAAAACCGAACAATTTTGGAAAACCGCCCGATTGGATAGCCTGAGTAAGCGTGAGATTGCTATTTATCAAGCTGTTGATTCTTTGAAAGATAATGATAGATTTAATAGAACGGTAAAATTGACTACGTTTTTGGCAAGTGGTTATTGGGATTTTGCTCACAATACCTTGCGAGTTGGTCCATATTCATCATTTATTAGTCGAAACCTTACAGAAGGTTGGCGAACAAGATTTGGACTTTGGACTTTGGAAGATTTCAATAAAAAAATTAACCTAAATGGCTATATAGCCTATGGTTTTGGTGATAAAAGGCTTAAAGGAGGACTTGGAATCAAGTATTTACATTCCATTTCGCCTTGGGTAAAAACTGAGTTTTATGCACACAAAGACTATGACATGGTAACGGTTAATGATGATGAGTTGGATAAAGATAATATTTTCAATTTTGCTTTTCGTAAGAATATTCCTTCTTATCAGATTTTTGTAGGCGAATTAAAGCTCCAACACGAAAGACAGCTTACCCAAGACTGGACATTGAAAGCATCGGTTGCTTATAAAACGATTGACCCTGTTTTTAAATTTGTTTATCAAAATATAGATGGAGATGAAATTCCGAAGCCAAGTGATATTCTGCACCAAATTTATACTTCGGAAGGTTCGATAGATTTTAGATATGCCCATAACGAACGCACTACAATTTTGAATTATGACAAAATACATCTTTCTACGCCTTTCCCTGTGGTGCATTTTAAATATACTCTTGGCTTTGAAACAACCGCCAAAACATTATTTAACTATCATAAATTAGACGTCGGCATTATTCAAACCTTCAAATTACCACCCAAAGGAACATTTTATTATAACTTAAGCATGGGCAAAACATTTGGTACACTACCCTACATTTTACTCCATGTGCCAAGAGGCAATGAAGCCTATTTTTTGAGTAGTTATGCCTTTAATACGATGAATCCCTATGAATTTGCTGATGATAAATATACGAGTTTGCTTACTCGTTACTCACTTGGAGGTTTTATTTTTGATAAAATACCTTTGTTAAATAAGTTGAATTGGCGAGAAAGAGTAACCGCAAATGTATATTGGGGAAGTATGTCGGCGGCAAATAAAACCTTTAATAGCCTTAATGATGTCCGAACCGGAACTGGCAATAAACCTTTTGCTGAAGCTGGTTTTGGTATCGAAAATATTTTTCACGTATTCACGGTAGATGCCATATGGCGACTGAACCACAACGATAATCCTGCAATTTCAAAATTTGGAATTTTTACAGGTTTGCAATTAAAGTTTTAAATTAAAAAACAGTTAAAGAACCTACCATTATTGAATACTTGACGTAGAGATAATAAAGAAGAAATAAAAATGAATAAATTACCTGTTATTACGATTTCATTTTGGATAATAAAAATTTGTACCACAACTTTGGGATAAACTGCTGGCGATTTATTTGCTCAGACACTTAAAATTGGATATGCTATAAGTTCAATGATTTTGTTAATGATGGTTTTATCATGTAATAATCAACATTCAGAGCCAACACCAATAGTAGAAACTACGGAAATGTTGACTGCTTCAATTCAACGTGATGGAAATATAGAAAAAGGATATGATTATTTAGTGAATGGAAATTACGTGGATAGTGGGATTCCATTTGATTTATGGATTTCATTGAGAGGTGAAAACCCTGAAAATATTTTAAAACGACAAGGTGATAATGCAAAAATTGTCTATAGATTTACCGTAGTAACAACTTCTAATAATACTCGTGTAGTAGGTGCAAATTGTTTAAACTGCCTGCAAGTACCATCAATAACAAGTTTATAATAGGTTTAGGAAATACAGATTTTGATTTTACGACTGACCAAAGTTCAAATATTAGTATATTGGATTTTCTTATGAAAGGAACTTATAGTTTGAATTCCTCCGAATATCAAGCCTTTATACCTTATAAACGTGGTTTTCAAGCTATTAGCCCACTTACCGTAACAGAAACTCGTGGGGTAAATCCTGCTGATAAATATGCTGCAATTTTGGCTGCACACCGCAATCCAACTGATTTGACTTGGCGTGAAAACGACCCTTGGGGCATTACAAAAGAAGTAATTCCCACCGATGTTCCTGGATGGTGGTTATTGAAAAAGAAAAATGCAATGTTTTACACAGGTGTAGGAACTGGTGATTTCTCCCGAATAATGATGGCTTCCAGTTTGGTGAGTTGGCAGGATTCTACACAAGCAAGAAGCATTGATAAACGATTTCCTGATGTTTTAGCCTACATTAAATCTTTGACTCCTCCCATCTACAAAGGAATAATTGACCAACAGAAAGTAGCTGAGGGGAAAGCAATTTACGAAACAAATTGCAGCCAATGTCATGGCTCATCGAATGATAAAAATGATTATCCCAATCTTTTGGTTTCGCTTGAAAGTATTGGTACAGACCCTGCTTTGGCAAGCACTAATTTTGCCTATCCTCATTTATTGGATTGGTACAATAACAGTTGGTTTAGCAAAGCACCTTTTGCCGCAAAGTTAGTAGCTAAAAATGGGTATATCGCACCACCATTGACGGCATTTGGGCAACAGCACCATACTTACACAATGGCTCTTTACCAACATTGGAAGAGCTTTTGAATCTTGCCGCTCGACCTAAAATATGGAAAAGAACCTTTAAGTCAGACGATTATAATACTAAAAAAGTTGGTTGGAATTATTCAATACCAACGACTAAAACGGATAATCAAACCTATGATACTTCAATAAAAGGATATGGAAATCAAGGGCATATTTATGGAGATAAATTATCCAGTTCAGAGCGAATAGCATTGATTGAATACTTGAAAACTTTGTAAATAGATACCTGATGCCTAATGGATATATAAATTTTTAGCTTTAAAATAAAAATTTTAGAAATGAGGCAACGCTTTCATATAAAATTCGTGTAATGGTAATTATAAAGGAAATAATAATTAAAACCAAAAAAAGATGAAATCAAAAAACCTAATCCTGATGATGCTGGCAATGACTTTGACCACAACGGGAATTTATGCCCAAGACCACAACGAAACAAAAACGTTGTTCGGTAACAAGAAATTTAGCCCATTCAAAAAAATCAATACTTTGGGGCTTTATGTTGCTCCCGAAATACAGTACGCTGGTTTGGCAGGAGGATATGCTCCAATGGGTGGGATTTCGGCAATGTTGCAAGTCAATAAAAAATGGGGTATTGGTGGAGTAGCTTATACAACATTGGAAGATTATACGCCAACAAAATTGAGTTCGACAAAGGCATATAATTTTGATGCTCAGTTTGGGGGCTTAAAATTAGAATACACTCCGAAACCTAATTCTTTGGTTCATGTTTCTTTCCCCTTAGTAATTGGTGCTGGAATGGCTAAAATTGATTCTGTCGATGCAAACCACAACAGCAAGAATGATGGTGATATGTACGGAGAAAAAGGCAAAAACGAAGGCAGAAAAGATAACGGCAATAGTGAAAATGGAAAAATGGGCAATGAAGACAACTTGTTTTTCATGATTCAGCCAGGGATTCATTTGGAAACCAATATTTTGAAATATGGTAAAATATTTGTGGGAGCAAACTACCGCATTGCCGCAGGGAAAAGCGGAGCAACAAGTACAAATCCACTTCTAATACCGACAAGTAGCCAAATGAGTGGTTTATCGGTAAACTTTGGCGTAAAAGTAGGTTTGTTTGATTATAACATTCGTAGAAAGAAAGTTACACCAAATAATTAAACCAAAGCATTATACTTTAAATTGGAGGGTATCATGAAATTCGTTATGTATTTTCTGACTTCGTATTTACATCAGAATTTTCTGATACCTCCGTCAGAAGTATCATTGTCGAAAAACTTTAAAACTGACTTTGGATTAAATCGAGAGGAAATTGATTCAATGCTTGAATATCTCGAAGGTGTTTTTGACATAAAATTCCCAGTTCGACGTACTACCGACCGATATGAATATGTATTTGATTTGGTTTTTTACTTGATATTATATGATGATGTAATTAAAAATGGCAATTATGAAAGTACTCTTTTTAATTAGTTTTTTGTTCATGAATATGGCAAAAGACAACAAAAAGTCCGAAATGGCTAATAGTTCGGCATCTGACAAAATTGTTGGAACATGGCTTTCGGCAGAAAAAGATTTGAAAGTAGAAATATTTAATAAAAATGGGCATTATTTCGGAAAAGTAGTTTGGTTTGCTTGTCTCCCATCAACCCCAAATATGGACGATTTCAAAGATACCGAAAATCCTGACCCAAAATTAAGAACTCGAAAATGGCTTGGAATGGAAGTAGTTGAAAATTTAACGTATAATGGAGAAAGTTCATGGGAGAATGGAACAGTTTATGACCCAAATTCAGGGAGGAAATATAGTTCAGTAGTGAGATTGAAAGATAATAGTACCCTCGTTGTGAGAGGCTATTGGGGCATAGAATTATTTGGAAAAAACCTTGAATTTCACCGAATAAGTTAAAAAAAACAGTAAAAAGCCTAAATGATACACTTAAAAACCAAAATGAAAAATGGAAACAAACACAATAAAACTTTATGCCTGTTTTGATGAAATGGGAATTCCGTCAAAACTATTAACAGACTCGGCACACCTAACCCGTGACCTTGGGTTAGATTCGTTGGACGTAACCGACCTTATTTTAAGACTCGAAACCATTTTTAATACCAGTATTCCCGACACCGATTGGAGTTCGTTTCAAACAATTAAAGATATAAAAACCTACCTTAATCAAACGATGCTTGTACCTGCATAACACTTACCCAAACCCTATAATAAGTCTTTAAGCCTCAAATTTATTTTCACTGATAATTTTCTATTGAAATTACATTTTCAATGGGTTGGGGCTTTTATTGCCTAAATGAATCAAAATCGAAGATTTGACTTCCGTAAATTTTTATTCATTATACAGGTTTCTGTATTCATTTAGGTGGTTCAGAAAGGTAGTTTGGTGCTTGCCAGCTACCTTTTTATTAAATTTTTCAAACAATTTTCAAAAACCTAAATGAATATAAACATGAATTTTTTAATCAATTATTTTTCAGATGCCCCCGATTGGCACAGAGTTATGTTACTGACAGTAAGTATTTTTCTTTTTTGGAATATCGAAAATTTCTTAGGTGTAACCCTCAATTATCGCAAATGGAAACACGCATTTACCAATGCTTTTTTTACGATTCCTGCCATTCCTGTGCAGA
>Ga0209189_1000853_pt1 | contig 23689 bp, 20 predicted proteins | sample C_130820_EF_Meta_FD_187308 | JGI IMG/M metagenome (GOLD analysis project Ga0209189, IMG submission 187308) | Freshwater microbial communities from Lake Croche, Canada to study carbon cycling - C_130820_EF_MetaG (SPAdes) (version 3) | ecosystem: Environmental > Aquatic > Freshwater > Lake... | reverse complement strand
ATACAGCTCCTTCAAGAAGCAAAAAATTTTATGAAACACATAAAGAAGAAATTCTTGAAAAAAAGAAAGATCCTAAGGTAAAAGAGCAACGAAAAGAAATCAACAAACGCGCATACCAAAAAAAAAAGGAAAAACTAAAAGAATTGAAAGATATTAAGGAAATTAATACATAGCGCAAAGAACTTAAACTTATTCTCTTTAGATATACTATAAGATGATTGAACCTATCTTATGCCAAGAGATTATTACCTATAAACCTAATAGAGTTTGCAATGAACCAACCTGTAAAAAAGAAGCATCCTGTAATTACGCAGGAGAAATTAAATCACGATTTTGTTCAAGTCATAAATTAGCCAATATGGTGAATGTAAAAACAAAACGATGTAAATATGAAAACTGTAATACAATACCCACTTTCTATTTTGAAAATAATAAATCTAACTTATATTGTTCAGTGCATAAACAAGATGGAATGATTCCTAAACATAAGATATGTGAAATAGTTTCTTGTAATATTTTAGCACATTACAATATAAAAGACGAAAAGATTCCTAAATTCTGTTTTACTCATAAAGAACCAAATATGGTAAATATTGTAACAAAATTATGTATACATGAAAATTGTAATAAAAGACCAGCCTATAATTTTCCACATATAAGAACACCAAAATACTGTAATTTGCATAAATTAGAAACTATGATAAATGTAGTATCAAAACGATGTGCGTTTGAAGACTGTGATACACAACCTAGTTTTAATTTTGAAAGAGGTAAATCACCCAAGTTTTGTATACTTCATAAAAAACCAGATATGATAAATGTAATAGAAAAATACTGTGAATACGATGGATGTAATATAGTCCCTTGTTATAATTTTGAAGGAGAAAAAACAAGAAGATTTTGTGTTACGCATAAAGAGGACACTATGGTAAATGTCTTAGAAAAACGAATATGCAAAACACCATTATGCTGTATAAGAGTGAAAGAAAAATATGAAGGTTATTGCATGCGTTGTTTTACTTATATGTATCCAGATAGACCAGTAGCTAGAAATTATAAAACAAAGGAATTTGCTGTCGTAGAATATATACAACAGATTTTTCCAGATTTTACTTGGATATCTGATAAACAAATAAAAGATGGGTGTTCTAAAAGGAGACCCGATTTGCTATTAGATTTAGGACACCAAGTCATCATTATTGAAATAGATGAAAATCAGCATACAGATTATGATTGTTCTTGTGAAAATAAAAGACTTATGTTATTATCACAGGATATAGGTCATAGAAATTTAGTATTTGTTCGGTTTAATCCAGATGATTATATTAACCAGCACAATAAAAAGATAAAATCGTGCTGGAATATCACAAAAGAAACTGGAATGTGTAAAATAGCTAATAAAAAAGAATGGAATAACAGATTAGATATGCTTGCATCACAAATAAAATATTGGGTTGAAAATCAATCCGATAAAACAATACAAGTTATTCAATTATTTTATGATGGGTATTATTAAATAATAATATTATACAGCTCCGTTAAGAAGCAAAAAATTTTATGAAACACATAAAGAAGAAATACTTGAAAAAAAGAAAGATCCTAAAGTAAAAGAGCAACGAAAAGAAATTACTACCAGGTTTTAGACTGTTATTTCGTATTTAAAAATAATAATGTAATATAATAATACAAATATATGTCACTTGAAACATTAAGCGATAAAACAGACAGATTAAACACTTTATTACAAGAAGAAATAGATAAAATAAATGATAAAATGCGACAAAAATCATTATGTTTAGAATTTAAACTAGATACTGCTGATACTATACCGCAAAAAAAAAAATATATATCATGGAATGATAGTGATACTGTATTTTGTTTATTTGATACACAGACAAATGAAAGTATGTCCTTTATTAGATTTTCTTTAGATATTAATAAATATACGGGCAATTATTTAACTATTGATTCTTATACACCTTCTAAGTTTGAAAGAAAACGCTATAATTTATTATGCAGGGCAGCATTATTAATATGTTTAGAACGTTTTGTTAATCAAGAACAAATTTCTATACAGTCATTGCCATCAAATATAATATCTATATATTCTTTATTAAAATATTTTGATTTTATTTTTAAAGATGGAACACCTTTACCTGAATTAAGCGGTGTAAAACTTAAAAATAGGAATAGTGATAGCTGGGAAACTGATGAATCTAGTTTATTGGATGAATATACATATAAATTGTTAATTAGTCAAAGTAGTTCTTTTTCTAAAGCATCTCAAATATTTGACTTGCTTATTAATAATGACGATCCTGATAATAGACAAAAAATAGAAACAGTGTGTTCTGCATTTGCTTCCACATCAGTTCACCAGGCTGAAACAGAACATTCTGAAAAATTATTGCAAGAACTTTTACCCGCTGGTGGAAGAAAAAATAAAACTCGTAAACATTATCGCAGTAAGAGCAAAAAAAGGCGCTCTAAAAAACGAACCATACGGCGAAAACCCAAATCTTAAACAGTAGCAATAAATTCCCAATCCAAATCCCTACATATTTTTTTCCAAATGACATCTTGTTCTATCAATTTCTCTCTATCTTTCAACATAGGAATCTCCTCTAAATAATGATGATGACCTAGTAACTCGAATAGTTTATATAGGACATAATAATAATGTAAAAAGTTCACTCTATAATCAGGACAATGTTTCGCATACGGATACTGAATCTCCATAAAAAAGTTACACAATGTCTCTTCCAAATCTTGAGTAATAGTCGGCGGTGGAATACCCAATTTATCCTTGATAAAATTAATATGCTCATAATATTTATTGTATCCTAACTTCTTCAATAAACTTTTCGTGACATAATAATTCATCGAATCCATAGAAATTCGCTCCTTTTTCAACTGTTGTTTCAAATTATCAATGACATCGGGAGGAATTTGCGTCGTTTCTTTTCCTTGAAATTGTGCCAGAATTTCCTTGAAATGATTGATTTTTTTATAAGCATAAAAACAGACTTCCTTAGGCGGTTCTTTATAACTAGGTTTTTCATTCTCAATTAAATACTGAATATTTGTAGAACACACATTGCATATCAAAACACCTTCATCATCCATTGGAATCATTTCTCCTTTGAAACAAGATTGACAGATATCAGTTGGATGAATAAATGAATTAATATCCAAAAAGGTATCATCAATGTTACTTAAATATTTTTGAAAAATATTCTTATTTTGAACTTCTTCTATCGCATTACTTGGGTCTGTTTTAATCTTAAAAAAGGTATTAATCAAATTACTTTTACTGGAATTCGCTACTTCTCCACTAGAAATATTTTTCTTATTTTCAAAGTATTCAAAAATATACTTGGAATTGTCTAAAAAATAATCTTTTTTTTTACTCTTTAAAAACTTTAACTCGGTTGTAATTTCCGTAATCCTATCTTGATAGTCAAGAACTTGCTCAACAGTGAGTGTATTTTCCTTGGTGTTTTTTTCGAGAATAGAACGCACTTGAGCCCGCTCCTCTTTTAATTTAGGCATTTTATCCTCCTCATCTTTAGTAAATTCGTGAATAAATTCTTTGTGCTTTCCATCCAAGGTAGTTGAATTTTTTTTACTTACTTTGATTTTTTTGTAAGTTTTAGGCTTAAAGGAAAGCATATCTATTATAAATTATTATTGAGTGGTTTTTAATTGTTAATAAAGAAAATATATATTATAGTTTTCTACTGAATAACTATTATGGCTACTAAAGACATTCATATTCGCATTGAAACTGAGACAGAGAAAAAAGATGCATATCACATAACAATAGAAAATTCGAAATTTCAAAAGATGCTCTTTGTATATAATGCCATTAATGATGGCTGGACTATTAAAAAACGCAATGAATCTTATATTTTTAGTAAAAACCATGAAGGCAAAAAAGAGGTCTTTTTGGATTCCTATTTACAAACTTTTGTTACAGGCAATTTGAATTTGAATACTTTGTTACAATAAATACAATGCTACTTTTAAACATTATCTTGTAATATGCTTTTATAATTTTTTATTATCCATAAATAATATATATACTTTATGGATACTAGTTATCTATTATCTTACACTGGTCAATCAGCGACTGCTGGACCAACGAATAAGCCAACGAATAATTCAACAAATAATAATACTATTTCTGGTTATTTAGATGGTAAAATAGAACAATATAAAACAGCTATTGCTACTACTATTACCAAAAAACATTTAGTTTATTTTTTTGTTGTCATTATTTTAATCCAAGTAACATCAGATTATGTTTCCAATTATTTTCCACATTTAGAAATATTTCAACCTGTATTTATTTCCGGATTATTTAGTGTTATTTCAGGGGTAGAATCCTATTATGAATATATTTTTGGTGGTGTAATTTCAGCTACCATTGCTTATGCAACAACTAGAATCTTTTTTACAAGGTTACAAACTTCTTTACAAAAAATATTACTAAGGTCAACTACAGCTCTTATTATTATAATAACAATGGTATTATTTGGTGCATTTTCTCCCTCTTCGTTATCTTATTCTTTTCAAGCTCTAAAATTATATCCAACTATGAATCTAGGTTATATATATTCTTATGTGAATGGTCTTATTATTTCAGCTTTATTTGTATATATTTATTTAAGAATTATCAATGATATTAATGCATATGAAGCAACAACATAAATTGTTGCATTTTTCTCTTACATACTTGTAAGAGAAACTTATTAATAAAAAGTTTTTTATGTAAGAAGATTTTAAAGTTAAATTAATGAATTAATCGTAAAATCATAATTTTTTTTTCTTTAGGGATATTATAAAATGGGCGGTGGCTTGATGCAACTTGTAGCTTATGGCGCTCAGGACGTTTACCTTACTGGAAATCCCCAGATTACTTTCTGGAAAGTAACATACCGAAGATACACTAACTTCGCCATTGAATCTATTGAACAGACTTTCAATGGCCAGGCCGATTTTGGCCGCCGCGTGACTTGCATTATCAGCCGAAATGGTGATCTTGCTTACCGCACCTACCTTCAGGTGACTCTCCCTGAGATCAACCAGCTTATGGGAAGCTCTGCCAGTGTCACCACCGGCCACAACTCTGTGTATGCCCGTTGGTTGGATTTCCCCGGAGAGCAGTTGATTGCCCAGGTTGAGGTTGAGATTGGAGGCCAGCGCATCGATCGCCAATATGGTGACTGGATGCACATCTGGAACCAGCTCACCATGACCTCCGAGCAACAACGCGGATACTTCAAGATGATTGGTAACACCACCCAGCTTACCTTCATCACTGACCCCTCATTCGCTGATGTTGACGGACCTTGTGACTCCATGGCTCCCCGCCAGGTGTGCGCTCCCCGTAACGCCCTCCCCGAGACCACCTTGTATATCCCCCTTCAATTCTGGTTTTGCACAAACCCCGGTTTGGCATTGCCTTTGATCGCTCTCCAATATCACGAAGTCAAGATTAACTTGGATCTCCGCCCCATTGACGAGTGCTTGTGGGCCGTCACCTCGTTGAGCTGCAACTCTGCAAAAGACAACGGTGCTGCCACCCAATACAACGTTAACACCCCCGTCACCGCCACCATTGCCTATAACCAGTCTTTGGTCGCTGCCTCGTTGTATGTTGACTATGTTTTCTTGGACACTGACGAGCGCCGCCGTTTCGCCCAGAACCCCCACGAGTACTTGATCACTCAGCTCCAGTTCACTGGTGACGAGTCCGTTGGTTCTTCCTCGAATAAGATCAAGTTGAACTTCAACCACCCCTGTAAGGAGTTGATCTGGGTTGTCCAACCCGACCAGAACGTTGACTATTGCTCATCTCTTTTGTGCGATGCCACCTTGTTCAAGGTCCTTGGTGCCCAGCCTTTCAACTACACTGATGCCATTGATGCCCTTCCCAACGCCATCCACGCCTTCGGTGGACCCGCTGACGTTGCCGGCCAAGGTGCCTTCATTGATGCCCGCGGTCTTTTCCAAGACGCCGGTGCCATGGACGCCTATGACCCCAATGGCTTCACCGGATACTGGCACGGAGGTGTCACTGGTGGTGCTTATGATGAGCCCAACTTCGGTGGCAAGAACGTCCCCATTGGCCCCGGCCAGACCCAGGCTGCCGCCTTGGCCGCTCTTGGCTTGACCAGCTTGGCTGAGTTCACCAACGCCCCCAACGTTGACCACACCCAGGGCTCCACCGTCTCTGATGCCGGAACCTTCGTTCTCTCTGAGACCTCTTTGGACATGCACTGCTGGGGCCAGAACCCCGTCGTCGTTGCCAAGCTCCAGTTGAACGGCCAGGACCGCTTCTCTGAGCGTGAGGGAACCTACTTCTCGTGGGTCCAACCCTACCAGGTCCACACCCGTGCTCCTGATGAGGGCATTAACGTGTACTCCTTTGCTCTCCGCCCTGAAGAGCATCAACCAAGTGGCACGTGCAACTTTTCTCGCATTGACAATGCTACCCTCCAGCTTGTGCTCTCCAACGCCACCGTTGAGGGCACCAAGACTGCCAAGGTCCGTGTCTATGCCACCAACTATAACGTCTTGCGTATTATGAGCGGCATTATTCAGATGTATACTACACTATATACATTCGCCTGTGCCCAACAGTTGGCTGCCATACTAGATATTTGCTTCCTAGTATGGATAAACAGTGTAAAGCAAATATGTGAATTAAATCAGTTCGCATTATATAACCAGCTAGTCTCTTTCTGACTGAGAGAGGCAACATTTCTAAATTGCGGGAACATCCTTACAGCCTTTTCTACTACTTCATTATGTGAAAATATAGTGAATACCCGGGGTAATGACCTAGGGCATAGTAATAACGAAAAGGATTGGACAATCCGCAGCCAAGCTTCTAAGTGCGTTAAAGCAAGCATAAGAAGAAGGTTCAGAGACTATAATGGAATGGGTCTGAGAAAGCTAGCAACTTTCAATGAAGACTTAAGGGATAGTCCAGCTTATTAATGAAAGTTAATAAGATTGCAAAGCCTGGGGCGGCCTCGCATACAGTAATTAAAATTTTAGCACAGCATATATCGTGCTAATATATTTTTATAATATTAATAAGTAATACTAAATAATATTATATTCATAAATATAATATTAAAAATTGAAATAATATAAAGACATATGGAGTATGTGATACTATATACAATGAGCATCGAGCAAGATAATACAGAAAAACTAGAACAATATAATAAACAACCACCACATCCATCTTATATTGCTGGATTTATTGATGGTGATGGTTGTATTTTTATAAGAAAAATACGAGATGGTTATCAATCCGGAATATCATTTACCCAGTGTAGAACAAATATATTGCAAATTCTTCGTTATCATTTTGGTGGAACTATTACATCTAGTGGTACTAATAGAAATAATAAAGTTGTAGATATCATAGATGAAACAACCGGTAAAATCCATAAACACAATATTAGAAATCAATATAATTTGCTTATTAGAAGTAACGAGTATACAGTTATGTTAGAGTATATACAAAACTCTTTTGTAATCAAACATAATCAAATAAATTGTTTGAATAAAATGAAAACATTAATAAATCAACAAAATAAAAAAGAGGAAAAGGACGAATTGTTCACTATTTGTTGTGAACATAATAAAAAAATAAAAGTTGGTCAACCTATTTTTGAACATATCAATATGGAGTATATAGCAGGATTATTTGACGCCGAAGGGTGCTTTTATATTTCTTCAAAAAATCTATCAAAAATGTATATTTCAATTACACAAAAAAATCATCCCGAAGTCTTAGTATATATTTCAAATTTATTAGGATTTGGAGCAATTGATTGTGAAGATAAATTTAAAATTTACAAGAAAGATGACTGTTTAAAATTTATCCAACTAGTTAAACCTCATTTAATTGTTAAATATAATCAGGCAAATGCATTTGAAACTTATTTGACAACAAATGATAAAACTATAAAAGAAGAGATGTATTCTATTTGTAATAGAGAAAAACACGAAATAGAAGTATTTGATAAATTAAATCAAAATGATGAAGGGAAAAATGGATTTAATGAAGCACTTAAGATTAGAGAGATGAAAGAAAAATTATGCAAGGAACTTCTTGTAAAAGAAGTTTACAAGGAAAAGTCTAGTAAAATGATGGGTGAAGGGAATCATAATTATGGAAAATCTTTCTCAGAAGAAACAAAGAAGAAGATGTCATCCAGTATTAGAGATGCGAAACAAGGAGTTTCTGATGAAACTATTATCAAGGTTAGAGAGTTAATTAAACAAGGTCACAAAAATACTGAAATACAAGAGTTGTTAGATTTACCGAGACATACAGTTACACGAATCAAAAATGGCATTCTTGTATGCAGAACAGAAGAGAAGACTAGTAAAGTTTCTTTGTCACAAGAAGATCTGAATATTTCAAAACGAAAAATAAGTGTAGAGGAAATTATACAAGTGATAGAAAAGTGTATTAGCGGATTGTCACCTAAGGAAATATTAGATTATCTTACTAAGCAACGATATATGTACAATATTGAAAATACACTTACCATTGATATTATTAAAAATATTAAAAGAACTTTAGCTGGTGATAAACCTATCATTTATCAAAAAGAATTATCCGAGACGAGATATCAATATTACTGTTTTCTAAAAACACAATACATGGAAACACTTTCTGGTAAGAAAACTAGTTAAAATAAAAATTATTAGTAGAATATAGATATATGAATCAACAAGAGAAAGAATACATTATTAAAAAACAAGATAGAAGAGAGAAAAAAAGAGCAGAAAAAAGAAATATACTAGGTGAAGAGGTTATTTTTATTTTTGAAAAAGTGTTAGAAGGATGGAAAACTATAAAAATTTATAATACACTTATTCAGGCAAATCCTGCTTGTTTAGTCAATAAGAAAACAGTTGAATCTGTCTCTACTGGTAATTGCAAGGTATATCCAAAAGAATTATCTGTCGAAAGGTTTCAGTATTATTTGTCTCTGAGAGAAAAAGTATACGAATTTCATAAAGGGTGATTATTGTTGCTTTGCCAACTTGCAAAGCATTAGACAAAAATATAGTTTACAATAACTCTTACTTCAAAAAACTAGGAAGCAAACTTTCTCTCCCTTATAAATAAAAATTGAACCAGACTTAAAACTATTTGTAATAAGTAATAATAATAAACAGTCATGCCTCGCATTCCTCAGAATCTTTTACAGAGCATCAATCGCTTCCCAGTAACCTTTAAGGTAGCCTATTCGGAGTTCCGACAAGAGTATAATTTGTGTCCAGAATGGACTGTCCGCGATCTGTTCAATTTTATGGAAGTCAAGTGTCGCCAAGATATGGGCTTAGAAAACGTGGACTTGGTTCCCTCTAGTCAATCCACTTGCTACCCGTTTGCTAGAAATAACGACCCTTTTGCGAGAGCAGAAGATGGTCCTCCTTTAATCATTGCTAATGAAGATGATGCGAATAAAAAGTTGAAAGAGTTATTCGGCCCCACTCTTCAAGTCTTCTTCTATGTTCGTCCACCTAGAACCCCAAGTGAACTAATAAATACGCTAGTAGATTTACCTGTGCCGACATCATCATTATCGTCTTCTTCTTCGTCTTTACCAGTGGCACACCATTCTTGTCCCATTTGCACTGTAAGAGAAAATAATTTGCTCTTTATGCCTTGTCGTCATCTGGCATGTTGTTCTGAATGTGGCATGAATTCAAGTATAAGTTCATGTCATATTTGTCGCGTTCCTATTCATAGTCGTATTGTTGTCTTTTCCAGCTAATTAATGTCTTCTTCTTTTGCTAGATTTCTTAGATTTTCTTGATTTTTTAGATTTTCTTGATTTCCTAGACTTTCTTGATTTTCTAGACCTTCTTTTTCCCCCGGAATGAAGAAACTTTGCACATTCTTTGTCTATCAGATATTCTTCCATTTTGGATCCTACTCCTTTATTTTTAAGTTGTTTCACACATTCTTCATATTTATTATTAAGAATCTCGTCTACTTCATTTCCGGGCATATTCTTTATAAACTATACAAAGAAAATATTTTTACGCAATCACTTTCGGTTTTTTGCTAAAGAGTGTTGAATTAATTGTGGTCGATACAATTCCATCCCCAGACCCAATATTGCTATTGGCAGTAAATACTTGTGCTTTCAAATCGGTTAAAAACTGTATCAATGTAGTGAGAACTTGGGACAACATAGAAGCATTCTCCGGAGTCATAGATTTCATCATAGAAATAATCGATGCAAAGTCTTCATTAGAAGTAGATAATGTCTGATATACGTTAGACTCCATAATGCCAGTTAAAAATGAGCTCACTGTAGCGTTAAAGCTATCAACTATTTCTGGTGTTTGCTTAGATAAAGTAGCTGCTTCATTATTTAAGACAGCCACTAATTGAGCAGCTATAGTATCATATATATTTTCTGAAGGATTCGTTATTCCTTCTAAATAACTCATAGGTTTCCAAACTAATTGTATAAATAACCCGATTACTAAAATAGACAATAAAATTGCTAAACCAGTTGTTTTATTGTTCATCTTGATTATTAATTATAGTATACAAATATTTTATTATACTATAATTTCACTATTTTATTTTCTTCTTTTTTTTGTTATTTTTCTTATACTTTTTCTCCGAGTGCTTTTTCCTTTTCGTTTCTTCTTACCAGCAGTTTGTTTTCTTCTTTCATTTTCTTCTAATAATTCTTCTATTTGTGAATGTGTTAATTTCATAATAATATCATCTCCTACATTTGGTCGCAATAGACGTATTAAATTATCTACATGGTCTTGACCTACTATTAAAATACTCATTTTGGATTTGACTCTTTTTTGCAAAAAAGTAGATACCATAATTTCATCTCGCATTGATGCTAATTTTCTAATAAATGCATTCGGGTCTTCATCTTTCAATTCATTTAAGATATCATGGGTTTCTCTATCTTCTATTGTAGATAGCAATTCACTTATTTTTATTTCGCAAAAATCTAGTATATTTTCATATGGGTTATCAAAATCAGGTGGATAATCAGAAAATTCTTCGTCTTCTCCAACAAATGCAGGGTCTTCTCCAACAAATGCAGGGTCTTCTTCAAAGATTGGTTCTACTAATTTTTTAAAATCCTCTCGCTCTTCGCCTGGTGTTATTCCATGTAAAATATCAATATATCGCTCTTTCAAGTCATCTTCAAAATATTGGTTGGGAGCGTGCATTTTTTTAAGTATTTGATTTCTTAACAAATATAGGTCGGATATTTGAGAAGGTATATTTTGTTTTATTAGTATTTCACTTCCTATCTTTTCTGTAACTAATGCGGGTTCTAGCGGTATTGCTGGTTGACCATTAATATGACTAACAATAGGTAATTCGTAAAAGATTTTCATATTTTCATATCCGCCTATTTTATTTGCTATAGCACTTACAATTTTTTCACCAATCTCAGGATGATCATGAAATTCACCTATAATTATAATAGCATCATTTATCATTCAATATTATAATTATACTATACAGATATTTTATTTTTACTTTTCTTTTCTTTTTTTTGTTTTCTTTGTTCTCTTTTTTCCTTTTATTCCCTTTGTTCTCTTTTTCTTCTTCTTACCCCTTCCAATATCTTTTTCTCTCATTCTAAATTCTTTAATGGATGAGAATCCTTTTTTTAATAACAGTGCATGTAAATTATCAACATGCGCATCACCAACAATAAGAATCGCCGTTTTTTCTGCATCATATTCTTTTACAAAAGTCTCAGCCATGATAGCATCTCTCAGAAATTCCATTTCTATAATGAGCCCATTTGGACCCTTTTCTTCTATCTTCTCTCCAAAATCAATTGGCTCATCTAATTGTTCGCACCTGGTTTCAACTAGAGTTTCTAAATATATTAGCAAGGGTCTAGCGGTTTCTTCGCTCTTTTCTTTTTCAAAGGCCTCAAATAAATCAATACACTGTTCCCTAATCTTTCCAGGTGGAATAGCCCAAATAACATCAATAAATTTGGCGTGTATTGCTTTTTTGTCATAATTTCCATCTTGTATATAATCAACTAGATGATAAATAAAATAAACCAAATCACTTATTGTAACAGGTAGATTTTGTTTAACATAGGTTGTATGATTATCTTGGTCTTCCAAGTTTTCTATACGTAACGCAGGTTCTAATGGGATTGTGTCATAGCCATTGATTTCAATTGGAACCACTGCTTCATAAAATAATTGTATATGCTCATATCCGCCTTCTTTTTCAGCAATCACTTTCACCATTTGCTCCCTAAAACGTGGGTAATCGTGCTTCTCTCCTAATAATATGATTTTTTTATTCATTCTTATATAGGAGATAGAATTTTCTTTATTTTTTCTACCATTTTGTCTTTTTCACATTGATTTTGGGACCTTGTCCTCGTTTCTTCGTGTTATTCGGGTCATATTTCTCATCCTCTTCATCCGAATTAATATCTTTACTGAGTTCCCAGAACTCTTTCGACCCTAATTTGAAATCATTATGCGAGTCGGCTTTGTACCAGAAGACTTGGTCTGTTAAACGATTTGATTTGGCGTTATTATTGATGACCAAACATTCATAATTCTCCGTACACTGGTCCATTACCTGACAAAAAGATTCAAAGGTGGGAAACATACCAGCATAATTCTCATAAATGCGCTTTCTATTCGCAATATAAGGTTCTCTCAAAATAAACACATAATCAATATTGGTGCGAAGCGTAGGTGGGATACCTAGCGGATATTGCATTGTTATGATTAACATGATCTTCCAATGTCTCCCGTTCATAAAAAGCAAGCGCATCATTTTATCGCGAGTCCATGTTCCATCATACAAACAATCATCTAAAATCACGAACGCCCTGGGGTCAATGGTGCTTCTCTTAAAGGTTTCCATTTCTTTCTTAATCTGTCTTAATACCGATTTCTGTCTTTTTAAAATGTTCTCTACAATTGCCGTATTGTATTCGTTATGGATGAACAATTTGGGCACCATTTTTCCGTAAAACCCGTTTCCCTCCTCTGTTCCAGCAACAACAACTCCTATCGGGATATCCTGATGATAATAGAGCAGATCTCGCACAAGAAACGATTTTCCAGTGTCGCGGCGGCCTATTAGCACAATTACAGGTCCTTTTGATTCGTTTGGTTTAAAACTTATTGTCTTCATATCAAATCTTTTTAACTCTAGACTTGACATTTTAAATACTTATATATTATTAACTCATATTTTTATTGAATATATAATTACGCAATACACTCATCATAATACAACTGAATAATTTCAACTGTTTTATCAGTTTTATTGTATGGATTAATCCAATATTGAACTTGTGATGACAAACATTCTAACCGTTCAAGCCATTCTTTTTTCTTCACTATTTTAATCATTCCTGTATCTTTTGTTATATCGTAACAAGATTTAACTTTCTTTCCATCTTTATCATAATAATCATCAGGGTTAAATCGTATAAAGATAACTGGTCGATGTCCTAAATCTTGGGATATTTCCATTAAACGTTTATTATCGCAAGAGCAATCATAGCGTTTGTGTTGATTTTCATCAATTTCAACAATAATCACTTGATATCCTAAATCTAATAATAAGTCAGGTCGTCGCTTTGAACAACCATCGCCTATTTGTTTATCTGTTGTCCAAGTTACATTTGAAAACTGAGATAAAATATATTCAGTGACCGCTGTTTCTTTGGTTTTATAATTTTTAGAAACCGGCTTATTTGGAAATAAATACATATAACAACGCATACAATATCCATCATATTTGTCTTGAACGCGAATATTGCAGTATAATGTTTTACATTTTTCATGACGAACATCTATCATGTCTGTCAATTTACACAAAACACAATATTTTGGTTGTAATCCTTCATAATTATAAGTTGGTTGCACTTTATTACAAGTAATACAATTTTTATTATGTGTATTAATCATATCATCTAGTTTACATATAGAACAATATTTTCCTGGTAATCCTTCATAATTAAAATTTGCTTGAAATTTTCCACAAACACATCTAGTATGACGCATGTCTATCATATCACCCTTTTTACATTTAGAACAAAATTCTGCTCTTAATCCTTCGTAATTATAACTAGGGGATTTGCCACATTTACATCGACTAAATTTTACATTTATCATTCCATCTAATTTACAGGTCCCACAATATTTTCCTGGTAATCCTTCATAATTAAACAATGGAGATGTTTGTTTTCCACAAAAACATTTTTTATCTATTACATTTACCATGTCATCGCTTTTACAAGAATTACAAAATTCTGCCTTCAAACCCTGAAAATTAAAACAAGGTCTTACTCGTTTTTCACATTTACATAATTTTCTATTCGGTTCTATCATATTATCACTTTTACACTGACCACAATACATAGCAGGTAATCCTGGCATATTCCATCTAGGTTGTGCCTTTCCACATACACATTTTTTGTTAAATACATCTATCATATCTAATGATTTATGTTGTAAACAATACCTAGCTTTTTCACCAGGTATATTAAAGGTAGCTCTTTTCTTACATCCATCTTCTCCACAAATAGTCATTCTACTACTATTTCTAAAGAAAATCGTTTAATATATAATTCGTATTATATATTATTCTTCAATTTTTTCCTGTTCTAATTTCATTTTTTCTTTTCGTTTCAAGTATGCTCTCTTATTTTTTTCTTTTATTTGTTCAGGAGAAGGCGGATTTGATTTCATATTTTGTAATAATTTATCTTTATTTTTTTCATAATATTTTTTCCCTCTAGTAGGAGCCGTATATTTCTTCAAATGTTCTTTTGTTTCCACCAATTCAGTTTCCAGAATTTGCACCTTGTCTTCCAATTCTTTTATTTTCTTTACTAGTTCATCCATTACTACTATAGTAATAGATAGATATACTTTTATATGATTATTCATTTTAATTAAATGTAACAGGACCCGTTAGATTAATCGTGGTTGGATAACCATTTTGTATAACACTAGTATTTGTATTGCTAGTTAATGAATTAACTGTTATAGCTGCTGTTCCACCAGCTGCTTGAAAATCTATTTGTTTAATATTCGCTCCAGATAAACTACCGTTATTAAATGAACTAAGTAGCGTTGTTATCTTCGTATTCGAAGAAGATGTAATAGGAACAGTAACTTGGTGTGCAACATTACCACTATCTGTCAAAATAATAACAAATACAGCAGTTCCCCCAGCACTTGTTATCCATTCTGGATTTACTGTAATAGTATAAGTAATAGATGTTTTACCTGTCAAATTCCAATAAGTGAGACCAGATGGAGGTTGAATATAGGTTCCTTGATAAGAATATTTTGGAGAACCTTGTGAAACCGACGGACTCGTATAAAAAAAATAATAAGTGTTAATAGGTGATACAGTAGGAAAAAAACTACCACCTGAACCAGAATTTGTAGAATTATCACTATTTCCACTATATACACCGACATTGGTAACAGCCGCATTTGTTCCACCCGCATTATTTATAGTAGAGCCTCCACTAACAAACCCAAGAGATGGATAAGTGTTATTAAACGCGGTAGCTCCAACAAACATATTTGTGATATTTATACCAATTTTGAATGTCCAACTACTAATATCTTGATTAAATGCAGTAGCGTTATAAAACATTGCTTGCATAGTAGTAACATTACTAGTATTCCAATTACTAATATTTTGATTAAACGCAGTATTATTTTCAAACATAAAACTCATATTTGTCACACTACTTGTATTCCATGAACCAATGGGTTGATTAAATGAAGTAGCAAATCTAAGAATACCTTCCATATTTGTTACTTTACTAGTATCCCATGAACCAATGGGTTGATTAAATGCACTAGCCCTATTAATCATATAATCCATATTTGTTACATTTCCAGTGTTCCATGAACTAATATTTTGGTTAAACACTGCAGCTCTATTAAACATATAACTCATAGTTGTTACCTTACTTGTATTCCAATTACTAATATCTTGATTAAATGCAGAAGCAGCACCAAACATAGCATACATAGTTGTTACCTTACTTGTATTCCACGAACCAATATATTGATTAAATGCTATTGCATTTCCAAACACATTTGCCATATCTGTTACACTACTTGTATTCCATGTTAATGGATTAGCACCATTATTCGTAAGAGAACCATTATTAAAAACTATTGCTTCATTAAACATAGCATACATAGTTGTTACCTTACTTGTATCCCAAGAATTAATAGGCTTATTAAATGCAGAAGCTTGATAAAACATATAACTCATATTTGTTACCTTACTTGTATTCCAATTACTAATATCTTGATTAAATGCTTTTGCTTGATAAAACATATAAGCCATAGTTGTTAGATTACTAGTATTCCAACTACTAATATCTTGATTGAATGCAGTATTCTGGAATAAAAAAGCTACAGAGATTACATTTCTAATATCCCAAGACTTCAATGGAGAATTAAAGTTAGTACAATTCCAAAAACAATCATCCAATATAGTATTTGTTAAAATACTCGGTGCATCAGTAGCAGTAATCACCAAATTGATTAATCCTGAAAATTGAAGCCCATCTGGTAAACCAGAATAAGTTGTATTACGCGATAAAGGAATTCCACCAAACTGTTTAATGGTAACATTAGTTGTATTTGTATTATACCAGTTAGTGATAGTTAAATTGTTATCTACTCCGGTAAACCGTATTCCATCTAGAGTTGTTCCATTATCTGTAAAACCTTTATATACATTAATAGTAACGGTTTTTGTAACTGTATTAGTTACCTTTATATACGTATACGTTAAACCATTACCAGAAACAAGAGGAATATAAGATGCACTGAAAACAGGTTCTACGCTAGTAGAATAAGTATATGAATAAATAAACCAATCGTTACCGATAAAGGTATTGAACGCAGTAGCACCAGAAAACATCTCTAACATGTCTGTTACCTTATTAGTATTCCATGAACCAATGGGTTGGTTAAAAGCAGGACAATTTTGGAACATACGTATCATATTAGTTACTTTACTAGTATTCCATGAACCAATGGGTTGGTTAAAAGCAGGACAATTTTGGAACATATACTGCATATAGGTAACATTACTTGTATTCCAAGAACCAATAGGTTGATTAAAATATGTACAATTTTGAAACGCATCACTCATAGATATAACATTACTAGTATCCCAATTTCCTATAGGGGAATTAAAGTTCGTACAATTTCTAAATACGTAATCTAAATATGTATTTGATAAAATAGTTGGTGCATCAGGAGTATTAATAACTAAATTTGTCAAATATGCAAATTGTAATCCACTTACAGCAGGTGGTGTATATGCATGATATCCAGCATTACGTATCAATGGAATTCCACCAAACTGTTTAATAGTAACATTACTTGTATTACTATTATACCAGGATGAAATTGAATTACTAGGATTAGTCACATTATTTATACTAGTATTAATCGTATTATTATATGGATTAAAAGTTAATCCATCCAGAGTTGTTCCGTTATCTGTAAATGTAAAAGACACATTAATGGTAATAACAACTTGCCCATCATTATTTAAAATAGCTGTTTGTGTATAAGAATATGTTAATCCATTTCCTGCTACAAGTGGGATATAAGATGATGTAAAGGCTCCAGGTCCTGTATAAATAAAGGAATAAATAAAATTCCCTGTTATAATATTACTGTTAGGAATAGGCGGGGGCTGAGGTAATGTAACCTTACAATATGGACTACACGTGTATACTCTTCTACGTAAGGCTGCTCTATTATTTAGTCCTAAGGCACCAACACCCGAGCCGGATATATATGCAGAACTTTTTGCTTTTCCAAGTGACATAATTATTTTATAATATCTTGATAGTATTATTTTGAAATTTGCTAAAGAAACCATTTATTCAACAGCATTTAGATAACATTATTTTTAAAATTACAATTGTATTTTAATAAATACACAATAAATCAATAAGTTTGATTTAGGGATATTTTCTGTTTTATTTAGCTAATGGAGTTCATCAACTATGATAAACGAAAAAATCAAGACCTTTTTGTAAATTTGCAAGAGGAATCCCTAACCAACCTTACTAATGTTCAAAATTACATTCCTATTTACAGCCGGTTCTTTGAACTGAATGAATCCAATTATAATTCTATCAATTTACAACACGCATGGTGTCTCTCTTCTTTAAAGCATCGTGTCGATGAAAAAAAGAATATATATAAAGCCAATTTAAAGAACGCAGCTACTGGAAAATCAAAAGCCAAAGATATTTTTTTCAAAATGGCTCCTCTTCTCGATTCCTTTAAGTATTTAATTGGGAAATATAATATTGATGACAAAAAACTGTTTTCTTTGCCGAAATATAATTCCACCAGTGCGGAAGTTCATCCAAAGCTGATAGACTCGAATAACTCGGCTTATGTAGATGGCTTCTTTCTTTTTTTGTCTAGCACGCTCATTCACAAGTATAATTTTATTCATGGTGTGGATTATTACGGTTCTTTTCTAGCCATTCAGAATTCCTATACAGTGAATGTGGCCGAAGATTTGGAGTATCTATGTAAATCCGATTTTTTCAATAGGAATAAGAACAAACTGTTTTTGATTGAAGATTTTCCTGCTTCTTTTTACGAAGATACCAGTAAGGCACAACAACCTTTAATAAAGATAGATACTACACAGACACCTGTTCTCTCTATTGACCCTATTAACAATGATTTATTTGAAGACCTATTTGTAGAAACGGAAACAGTAGGTGAACCCTCTGGATGCATTACCTTAGAAGAGTTGAGCGAATTATCCATAGAAGTGGATTCATTACAGAAAGATAGTTTAGAAAATAATAACAATGGAAAAACAACAACTATTAAAAGTTCTACCAATACATCTTCTTCTTGTTCATCTCGTTCTTCTCATACAAATAGTGATGACGAATTAGAGGAGGAAGATGATTTAGATGGCGAAGACGAAGGCGAAGAGGATACAAATGATGAATATAGTGATGAAAGTGATGACAGTGATGACAGTGAGAGTTCCTACAATGAGCCGGTTGTCAATGCTACGATAAAGCAGTTTCCAGTGCAGGTTATAGGCATGGAACAATGCGAAAGCACTTTTGATGAACTTATTCTCTCTAATAAAGACCTTCCGGAAGAAGAATGGTTTTCGGCATTTATGCAGATTATTATGATATTAGTCACCTATCAAAAGGCTTTTTGGTTCACACATAATGATTTGCATAGTTGTAATGTCATGTATAATACGACGGATAAAAAATATGTATATTACTGTTATAACAAGGTCTATTACAAAGTTCCTACTTTTGGTCGCATTTTCAAAATCATCGATTTTGGGCGCGCTATTTACAAGTGTAAAGGACAGCTTTTCTGCAGTGACAGCTTTCAACAAGGAGGGGACGCTGTTACGCAATATAATACCGAACCTTATTTTAATGACAAAAAACCCCGTTTAGAACCAAACCCTAGTTTTGATTTATGCCGTTTGGCCTGCTCTATTTTTGATTATGTGGTGGATGATTTAGACGACGTAAAAAATCTGAAGAATTGCAGTGAAGTCGTCAAGTTAGTTGTAGAATGGTGTCTTGATGATAAAGGTCTCAATCTCTTATATAAAACCAACGGTGATGAGAGATATCCCGAATTTAAGTTATACAAAATGATAGCGAGAACGGCGCATAAGCATACGCCCCAAGCGCAATTGAGTAGAAAGGTATTCAGGCAATACATTTGTCAAAAATCGGCAATTACTAATAGCGAAGAGCTAATGAATATAGATGAGATTCCTAGTTTTATCGTATAAACTAAAAAAATAAAAATATTATTCTTTTATTAGAAAATAATAATATGTCATATGGGTTTATTATAACTAGACATGTTAACTCTCAGTTAACAAATCGTTATTGGAATGAATGTGTAAGATGTATTCGTAAATTATACCCTTTTCGAAAAATTGTTATTATTGATGATAATAGCGTTCAAGAATTCGTAAAAAGCGATTTCCCTTATACGAATGTAGAGGTAATACAATCAGAGTTTCCAAGGCGAGGCGAATTGTTGCCGTATTATTATTTTTACAAACGCCATTTTTTTGATAATGCAATCATTTTGCATGATAGCGCTTTTATAGAAAAGCGAATTAACTTTGAACGATTCTCTCTTCCTATATTACCATTATGGCATTTCGAAGAAAATAGAACAGAAAATGTAGACAATACCATTCGTCTAGCTAGTGTATTATCTAATAATAAATATTTGTTATCCGCATTGCGTTCTGGTAATAATAACTCAGTGATGGCATTGAACACTACTAAATGGCACGGATGTTTTGGATGCCAAGCATTTATTAATTGGAACTTTTTATCAGCAATACGAGATAAATATCATCTGTTTAACTTGTTATCTGTAGTGCAATGTAGAACAGACCGGTGTGGTCTAGAGCGAATTCTTGGCACTATTTTTTGCCTAGAATTTCCTAGACTCGTAGCCGTTAAATCATTGCTAGGTTCTATACAAAACCCTATTATGAGATGGGGTTATACTTATCAACAACACAGACAACATATGAGAAAATACAGGCGTGCTCTTGTGCCTATTGTAAAAGTATGGACGGGAAGATAATTAGAAAATCTGTGGATTGGCTAAATAAAACAGAATGAATAAATAACATAAAATTCCTAAAATAATGGACAACAGCCAGACGGGAAGAATTGTTTTATTGCGATATCCAACCCCAAACTCTCTTAGACTTCCATCAGATTTATAGAGAAATCCTGGTTTACCAATTTGAATAAAAATAAATAAAACAAGAAATAGAACAATGGCCACTAAAACAGAATTATTTCTTATAAAAGGACGATATGTCATTACTTGTATATTATTAATATAATTATAAATGAAATTTATCATTATAGGGAGTTTTTACCATTTTTACCATTATTTATCATTTACCATTATTTACTCATCCGGGTCATATTCATCACCATAACGGGTATCGCCATCCATATAATCTTCGCCCATGCGTGACATGTCAAACTCGTCGGCATCAGCATATTGAGCTAAAGCCTCTTCTTCTAAATAATCATCGGCATCTTCAAATTGCGCTCGTTTTCTCATCGTATTCTCTATTTGCGCTATTTTCTCCATCTCTTCTCGCTCCTCATCATACGTGTCTCCTACATACATTGTTAACCCTTTTTGTAACCCTTTCGACCAAGCACCCAACTTATTGATTTTCATAACAGTATCTACATTGCGCTCTTCATCTGTTAGCCTCTTCAATCTATCTGTAAAAGTGTCCTTCTCTCGTTCTTTCGACCTAAATACATAATCCATGACAGTATCATAACTAAGATTGGCTAATAATTTATGCCTCTCCATAATGGATATAAATGTTAGCAATAATTTAGCCACCCTATCCTTCAACCCTCTTTTGTTTCCTTGTAAGAGAGTTGGGTTCAAAGAAGGCATCATGAATTCACTGGTTGAATCACCTGATTCTAGATCAGTGAGAGAAATCATATCGGGGTTTTCAGTAAGGTCAATATATTTTTGAAAAATGGACATCATATAATATTCAAAGAGGAGACGACTTGTTCTCTCATCGAATACCGAGGTTACTGTCGAGCCTTTATACTTAATGTCCGTATAATAAGGTGTATTCATTGCTAGGTCTAGCAAAAATTCGCACTCGCTAGTTATACTATATAAAATAGGGGTCAACTGTTTATCTTTGTAAAACATGCGCATTTTATCATAATAGTCGTGAATCTTACTACTAATATCATTCCAATGATATGAACTAATGTCCCAATGTTTTGGCCATTCAACCGTCTTATTGTCTACTGTTTGCAAAATCAGCTGAGGGAATACGGTAGTCATATTTTTCATATATGTTTTCATAAACTGCATGGAGTTGTATGTGGCATTATCAGATATAGAATCATTTTGCTTGCTTCGTTCCCATTTAGATAAGTGATTCAATGTTACTTCCATCTGTTTAGCAGTCTGTTTACTCATATTTCCATATTGTGTTAAAAATTCTAGAATCGAAGTTTGCATTGATTTTACGTGTTTTCCTAGAAAGTTTCTTAGTTCGCGTATATCTTCTGTTGTTTCTTCATCCTCTTCTTTTATTTCAACTGTGAAGGTATCTAGAATCGCTGTAATGCGCTCTTTCAACTCTCTATCTCTCTCATTATCTTTATTGTCTTTGTCACTCGCACTCGCACTCACACTCGCACTCGCACTCACACTCGCACTTTTACTCTCTTTCTCTTTCTTAGATGAATCCACAATTTTTCGCATTCGTTCCATAGCCTCACTAGTTACATCGGCTGTATCTTCAGAAGCTTCGTGCGTTATCAGATTCTTTCTGTTTACAATTTGAAGCAAATGTAAAAAGGCAGTATTATCGTAATTTCGCCCATCTTGTTTCAATTTACGAATCATTTCATGAATAGAATCCTCTAATCCAAAGGTAAAATTGGGCTTATCTGAACAAATGGCTTTCAAATCCTCGCTCAAGGGAATCGATGATTTGAATTTACACATGTGAATGAAAGCGCGGTAAATAGTCTCTTCACTATATCGTTCATCCACTCGCGGATAGACATTCTTTGTATTCTCTTGAGAGACGGCATAGGGAGCACGATTTATCAAATAAATATCTCGCAAGACTTTTCCTAATGATTCTACTATGTCATTATAAGTCCGTATTTCCTCATCTTCTTTTTCAAAATAAGAAAGGGTTGTGCTACTTGTTCTATCTTCATCACAACAAGAGTTCTCCAAAAAGGGTTCATTCGAAGAGTTGGTCAAAATTAATTTCTTCTTTTCAACAATCTTTTGTATTTTCTCTTGCATTGCTAATGAAAACAAAATAGCTTTACTTTCAATGACCAATACTTTTTCTCTCTGTTTTCTTGACCCACTTCTAAAATCTTGAATCACTAATTCTGTATAGGCTGTCGAAACAGATTCGATTCCCTGTGATATATGGAATGGCTTCAACGGTGGCAAGAAAGCTATCCATTTACTCAAAGCGTGTTCCTCAGGAACATATTCAACCGGATTGGTTAAAAGATAGTTGGCCTTTTCTTCAAATTTGCGCACAACATCTGGGTTTGTCAAATAATAAGTTTCAATAAATTCCTGCATTTTTTTGATAATCTTATCCTCTTTTGACCTATTTAATATAGACCACGGGTCAGTCGAACTGCGAATTTTATATGCCACGCATGCCACATAAATGAGCCCAGTGAAATCTCCCACGCCTTCAAATGGGAATCCCGTGAAAGATTTCACGCACCCCGGGAATGAACGCCTTGTTCTAACTGACGGAATCGATACTTGGACACCTATTAAAAATGCGCCTAAGGTTAAAAACAAAATCGATAAATTGTAAATTTCTTGACGAGACGGAATGGTTTTTCCTTTTTTGGCCATCTCTTCAATACGCTGTTTATAAGCTGATTCCGTTGGAACGGCCAAGGGCATAGAATTAACAACAATCTTTGTCATAAATTCTCTCTGTTCTTCAATATGAATTCCCATAAATCCAGCCATAGCAGTAATAATATTATGAATCATCTTT
>Ga0209189_1000851_pt1 | contig 23720 bp, 27 predicted proteins | sample C_130820_EF_Meta_FD_187308 | JGI IMG/M metagenome (GOLD analysis project Ga0209189, IMG submission 187308) | Freshwater microbial communities from Lake Croche, Canada to study carbon cycling - C_130820_EF_MetaG (SPAdes) (version 3) | ecosystem: Environmental > Aquatic > Freshwater > Lake... | reverse complement strand
CGACGATGATTGGGTGGACTGTACGCACTGACTTCTCCACCCGCAGAATACGACCCACGATCTGATCAATATCAGGTCGGGGCGTGGCCATGACCAAGGTATTTAAGGTAGGGACATCAAATCCCTCCTTACACATCGAATAGGTGGCAATCAGAATCTGCTTGGATCCACAGAACTCGGCTCGTTGGCTGGACTTGACGGATTGAGACAGAATACAGGCTGTCTCACGAACAGCCTCACTCAGGCCCGCTAGAATATCCTTGCAGTGCTGGACCCGATCTGACAGGACCAGGATCTGCCGACCTTCCTCACAAACATCCTCAATGATCCTGCATAGCCACTTTGTTCGGTCTTCGCAGTCAGCCAGCTTGTTGACCATGATGGGAACCGAGACCATGCCCTGGGAACTCAGGACGATCTCATTGAACCCAGGGTCGTCGTTCTGGTACTCGAAGACTTCCACACTGACCTGCCGATCAACCGAATCACCCGTCTCAGACTTGTAGAGCATGGGACCGAGGAACCAGTTGATCACATACATCAGCTTATCCTTGCGATCAGGAGTCGCGGACAGACCTAGCATGTACCGCGAGGTCACCTTGGGGAGTGCCTGAACAAAGACCTCGGAAGCGATGTGGTGGCACTCGTCAACCACGACCAGACCGATGGGCTTGAAGACATCGATGTTGAGCTCCTTCATTGAGAGGGTCTGTAGCATGACGATGATAACATCCCGATCGGCGACGTCGCAGATATCGGCCTGAACTCGTCCGATTCGAGCACGAGGGAGGAACGCCTTGATTCGGTCTTCCCACTGGTCTCGGAGGAAGGTGTTATGGACAACAACAAGCGTAGGCACTCGGAGTTGGGATGCGATATATAGAGCGCAGACTGTCTTTCCACCTCCGGTGTGGAGTGAAATGATCCCATCATGGGGCTCGGGCTTAAGGAAAGACTCGACAACGGGGAGCTGCTGAGGTCGGAGACTGCCTGTAAAGGTCCAGAACTCGGCGGGTGTTTCCCGTACATTTCGAGTTGATGGAACAGACCCAAACTTCTCGATGCCGAAGTGTTTGGGTAGATAGAGATGGGTCTTATCCTCATGGTAGACCCCGTATCGGGGAACCGCATGGGGATTGATAATGGAGAAAGGCTTGACGGTGAGGGACTTCTTGAGGACGGCATCTGTCAAATTGTTCTGTTTGGGGATTTGATATCCACGAATGGTCAACATGCTCTCTCTTGTGTTTGGAGTATCTACTTTCGTTTTTCATATATAAATGCCCTGTGATTGCGTGAACAATATTCCATCGAGACCTGTTCGGATCTCCTGGATTCGTCGTCCTTTACCTACGCCGTCGCCTTCAGTAAAGAAATGAGAGCGGTCTTGCCATCACTCTTGCTGAAGGGAATGCCGCGCTTCGTGAGAATCTCGTGAAGCTCCTTCTTCGTCTTGTCCTGCAGAGCGTCAAGATCAAGGGGCTCCGGAGGACCCTCCACAACCTCGGCCTCAGGAGCCACACGATCGTCCTCCTCCTCGCTCGTCGGGATGTCCGCAGCCTGAACACTCTCGGGCTCCGGCTTCAGCTCGGACTCGTGAACATGCTCGACGTGAGCCTCATGCCGAGCAGCCACCACTGTCTGGGCAATGTCACCAAGGACGAGAGACAGTGTGTTCACGTTCTGGAACATGCGAGTCTGCTGCCAGTAGATGTAACCGACCATACCGGCAAGGACAAAGACCATGGATGCCAGCATGGCGATGGCGGCGTGAAGAAACTCCATTTATACACCACACGGGAAACGACCCCAGCGACTTCTACGCATACGCTTTCTTTCTGACGTTTTCCATAAATGACTCGTCGCTTCCGGAAGCAGCGAGGAGGTCTTGATTACCTACAGGATGCTGCCTTAGTCGGTCTGGGAGCCTATGCGGCTCGTAATCCTCAGGCACCGGGGTCTAGTGTTATTGTGAACGTGGCCAAGTATATTCTATACATCTTTGCTGGCTTCTTTGTGTTCTTCCTCGTTATGCTCATCCTTGTCCTGATCTTCGCACCCAAGGGCAACAAGCCAGTCGCGCCCGACCAAAAGCCGACGACAGCCTCGTCAACCACTTCGGCAACGACACCACCCGCTTCCTAATTCTTTCTGTTCCTCTTGATAAATGGCTCCTCGTAAGCAGAAGGGTGGTGATCTTCTCAGTGCGCTTGAAATCGGAACGGCGTTCTTTGCGGCGAAGAACTCGCGTTCGTTCCCTGAGTTCCTGGGCAACTTTGCGAAGTATGCCCTGATCCTCATCCTGGTGCTGTTTGTAATCGGACTGATCTTCGCCTTCCTCTTCGGACGCGATTACTTCTCCGTCCCCGTAAAGCCGTCGCCTGAGGGGGACGAGAAGAAGGTGACTCCTGCCGGAAATGTTATCCTTTATTAATGAAGACGCGGTTCGTATGGATCATGGTCTTGGTCTTTGTCCTTGGGGCACTCTGGCTTCGTCGTGAAACCTTTGGTCTTCAGTTGCCGACAACCTGTACCTGCCGTCCCAGCTGTGACGAGGGAACATTTTGCCGGATCACCGACGCCGCCGCGTCCCCCCAGAAGTGTTCTTGCGTGTGAAGCAGTTCTTATACGGACGGCAGCTGGACCGCTGTGTAAAGCCCATCTTCTTGCAGGGCGTCTTCTTGCAGTAGCCCTTCGACATCAGCCGAGGAAACTTGAACTTACGCGTCTTCGCACCGCCCAGAGGGATTCGGAATGTACGTGCCCGAGAGGCAGGAAGACCTAACTTATCCTGGATTTTCTCGATTTCCCTCTGTTGGATGTGGGGAGGCGCATCCAGGGGATGGATGTCGGGATGTGCCATACTCCAGCGAAACATAGCACGATTGATTTCGTTCTTAATCTTTTCACGAGGAACACCCGCGATGCTAGTAGATTTCTTGTGTTGACCTGTCATTGTATATCACTTAGAAATCCTCATCCAGACGAAGGGGCACATTCGACGAGACACGAGAGTACTCAGACACCTTCTTCTCAAAGAAGTTCGTCTTCCCCTCCAGTGAGATCAGATCCATAAAATCAAACGGATTTGCCGTCCCATAGATCTTCGGCGTGCCCAGCTGGACCGCCAACCGATCGGCAACAAACTCGATGTACTGCGACATCATCTTCGCATTCATGCCAATCAGCGAGCAGGGCAGAGACTCGCAGATGAACTCCTTCTCCAGCACCACCGCCTCCTTGATGATCGTGTGGATCAGCGTGTGAGACCGCGGCTCCAGCGTGTGGTAGTACGCCACCGCAAACTGTGTGTGCAGGCCCTCATCACGAGAGATGAGCTCGTTCGAGAAGGTCAGACCCGGCAGAAGACCGCGCTTCTTCAGCCAGAAGATCGCACAGAAGGCACCGCTGAAGAAGATGCCCTCCACACAAGCAAAGCCAATCAGGCGGGTCTGGAAGTCCTCAGGAGAGTCAATCCACTTCTGCGCCCACTGGGCCTTGTGTCCGATACAGGGGATCTCATCAATTGCATTCAGAAGACGAAGCTTCTCCTCCTGGTTCTTGACGTACGTGTCAATCAGAAGGGAGTACGTCTCCGAGTGAATCCCCTCCATCGCATTCTGGAACGAGTAAAACAGCTTAGGAACCTGGCTCTTCACCTCACGCTGAAACCGAGCCGCCAGGTTCTCCATGACGGTCGAATCGGAACCCGCAAAGAAAGCCAAAATCTGGCTCACAAAGAAGCGCTCCTGATCAGATAGGCGGTCCCAGTCGGCGCCATCCTTCGTAAAGTCAATCTCATCGGGAGTCCAAAAAACGGCCACGTGTTGCTTATACATCTTGTAAAGGTGCTGCTCTCCAGGGGCGATGGGGAAGAGGGACATTGTTTATTCTACCGCGAGATACACTTAAACCAGACAATGTCTTGGTAATACATAATGAGTCAGAATCTTCTGTCTAACGTATTCAAGCCGACCTATGTTTACGACACGGTCGCTCAAACATACTCGTCTCGTCTTGAGATTGTAAATATTGACATCGTTTCTGCCAATGTGGTCTCTGCTTTTATGGGTTCGATCGGTGATGCTTTTGGTAATGTCTACGTGGGAATTAACGCTGGAAACTCATATTCCAATCGCTTAGGAAACTTGAACGTCACGGCACTGGGTGTTAACGCAGGTCAGGGAAGCTCATCTTCCTCCAGGGCCATCTTTATTGGATATGGAGCAGGAACGGGATCGCTCAACAGTATCGATACGATTGCTATTGGAGGTAACTCGATTGCCTCGGGTTCTGGAAATATTTACATCGGTACGGGAACGGGCTCAACGTCAGGAACCTCCAATATCTTTATTGGTCAATACATCAATCCGCCTGGCTCTCCGAGCGACGTCCTCTTGATTGGGCATGGAACTAACTACGCTATTTATGCAGATATGTCTGTCACGCCTCCGAACGTAGGAATTGGAACAACAGCTCCTGTCCATAACCTTGACGTGAACGGATATATGCAAGTTGGCCTGGACAGCCGTGGTTCTCTGGGTATTAACGCAAGCCCATATGACTACACTCTGAACGTCAACGGTGAAATGCAGGTCTCTGATGGTTATGGAATCTTTCGATTTTCGAACGATGGTGCATCTAATTCACTGACCACTCTTGATGTAACAGGAAGCTGGACTGGCGGGACGGCAACCCTGGGTGTCACCGGAGGGTACTACTCAGCCCGTGGTATTCTGCCTGCAACAGGCACAGCAACGGCGATTGGAGATGCACGTCCCGGAATCTTCCTGGTGTCTGTTCAAACAGCAGCTGGCGACTACGACACCTTGTATGCCATGTTTTCCACTGCAATCCATCAAATTACACGTTCAAGCAATACAACGATGATCTCCTATACAGGAACTACAATAAAAATTGATAATGGTTCAAGCTCTGGATCGATGTCATGGGTAATTACGTACTTCCCTTCGTTACTGTTTTAAGCTTATCGACGATCTTGCGAATAGAGACAGTTGAGACACCGGAAGCCTGGGACACACGGGGAATCTGTCCACCCAGGACTAGAGACACCACTCCGGCCACAATCGTCTTTGGGGTGTGCTCCATCTCAGACAGACCCTGGAGACGCGAGATCACAGAATCACGATCGCCATCAGAGAGCTGCAAGTCCACACACATCCGCTCGGCGATTCCCATCTGTGTGTTGAGATTGTTCGATCCCTCTCCCTCGAAACGCATCAGAGCCTTGCACAGAGCCCGAATGCTGACGTGGAAGAGACCTGCAATTTCCTCGTGAGTCCGCGTGGCGTCGTGCTGGCGACACGAGGTGAAGATACAGGCGCCCATCAGAGCACGACGAGTCTCTCCACGAGTCTTTTGCGAGTCCTCGACCTTCTTGAAGAGAGCACAACCATCCATGACGATCGCCTTGGGAAGACCGGCACGAACACAGGACGTCTGAATTGCATCAAAGATTCCCATCCACGATCTCTCACCATGGCTCGAGAACGACCATGCCGAGAGCTTAGCGATTGACTTCCCCTCCTCAGACTGAGCACCTCCACGACGACGCATCATCATTGAACCATAGGACGAGTCGGGGAGGAGCTCGTTTGTGACCGTTCCTGTACGGGAGGGATCATCTTCGGTGTTGGCGTAGACTCGCCACTCGGCTCCCTCGTCAATGGTTGAGCCCAGAATCGTTCCACAACACGTACACACACGTTCACCATCGTCCACCGTGACCTGATGTTCACAATCCATGTGGTTTTCACAGAGTAGACCTCTGAACTTCCGTTTTAGTACCTCAGTGCATCGATCCCAGAGTTGAAGGATCGTAGACCTGAGGACGATAGTTGGTCAGCAGGGGCGGGCGATGAGAGGCGTTCTTGCCATTGACCTTCATCCACGAGATCAGGAGGTACTTGTCGTCCACGACCCAAACCATGTATCCACCATCAGCAAGAACCTTCATGAGGTAATCACGGGCCTCGATGACGTTGAAGAGAGGGTAGCCAAAGACATAGGACGGAACCTCAAAGACGATGTAGGGAGCATTGGGCGAGTGTGTCGCCTGTTTGCGGATCTGGGCGTACATCTGGGACATCACAGGACGCATGGCCATCATACGACGTTCACGACGCTCCTCTTGTTCTTCCCACACCTCACGGGCTTTCAGCATTGTATCTTCAGTATACTAATGTTCCGTTCAATTGCACTCGGAGGCGGAGGCTCTCGTGGTGGCTTACTAATTGGTGCTCTTTCCGCTCTTGAGAAACATCAGGGTAACCTGAAATTTCCCGATGGGATTTACGGGTCCTCAGTCGGTAGTATCGTGGCTGTCGGCCTTGGTTGTGGTTTCAATGCCTCGACACTGAAGGAGCTGTTCAACGACCCAGTGATGAACATGGACAAGATCATGCCTCCTGTCCGTCTTCAGTGTCTGACCAATGCTCCGGCAAAGAAGGGCTTGTTTTCCATGGACCTCTTTGAGGAGACTCTGGTGGCCCTCTTCGACAAGTATGGGTACAACCTTCGATCCAAGACGATCTCTGATCTGGAACAGCCTGTGAAGATCCTAACGTCAAACATGACGACGGGTCAGCCGACCTTCCTGTCAGGAGCCGTGCCCATCATAGAGGCAATCAAGTGTTCTTGCTGTTTACCCTTTGTGTTTCAGCCCCAGGTTCTGTACAACAACGTCTATCTGGACGGGGGTGTTCTGGTTCACCATCTTCACACCATGGTCCCCGAGAATACCTTAGTCCTCCACATCAGCTCTCAGATCCGTTCCATCTTTCCTTCTGAACTGAATACGATGGATCTGTCCTCGTATGTTGATATTCTGTACCAGAGCTCTCGCAAGCAGCTCATAACGCCGAATGTTTTGTGGTTGTCGAACACCAGTGTCTCCATCATCAGTGTGTTGACAGATCAGGACAAGGACCTGCTCTTTCGTCAGGGGTACGATCAGACTCTACGCTTCATTGCCAAGCGACTGACGGAGAAACTGGATTAAGCCATCATACGTGACTGCCTGCTTGTACTCGTAGAGTCCCGTAGATGTCTCCAGCTTGACTGTGGGGTACGCTTCTACCTCGTAGAGATCGGCTGTCTTGCGATCCGTCTCCGCGTTAATCGAGACAGGCGTGACCACTGTATCCCCAAAGGTCGGGGTCTTATTGATATGCTCCTCAAGCTTCGCCCATTCCGGAGCAGCCTTCTGGCAGAATCCACACCAGTCCGTGTGGAAGAAGTACAAGTTGGCCTTACCCTTGGGAACCTCACGCTTAGGCTTGATCACTGGCCTCCACATGCGCCAAACCAGGTATCCCAGAACAGCCAGAGCCAGGACAGTGAGCACGGTACGACCTATCATTGTTGAAGGACACGAGAAATTCTGCGGGCTTTCTCAAACCACCGACGGTAGGCTTCCTGCGCAGTCAGACCCTCCTTAATCTGTAGCCAGGCTACATCTGTGCTCATACGCTCAGGTTCAAAGGGACGTGGCTTGATCTCAATCCATCGACCCTGGAATCGAACAAGGTAGGACATCTAATACTTCTCAGAGAGAACGGGGTAAATCCTTAGACTGGTGTCATATGAACGGAGTCGGGAATCTTGAGATCACGAATATCAACGGCAACACACTTGACGTTGTCCATGAGTCTCTTGACCACAAAGTAGGAAAACGAGGACCCTAGTGAATCACTAAAGTTTACATTTGCAAGCATCATCTTGTTACAGGCCTGTGCAACCAGAGTGTCAACGATGGCGTTTTTCTCGCGACCCAATGAGAGGTTCTTTTCCGTGAGCAAGTACCTGTAGCCGTTCTCTTTCATGAAATCAAGAACTCCGTTGTCTGTCGAATACGAAAGAATAAGATTAACGTCGGTCTTGTCGACATGCTCCTTGATGACATCGATATATCGCTTCGTCAGAGCCGTGCGAAATTCAGCCTCACTCATCTCATTCGAATTACACCAATGACGAATTGCATCATCCTCAATGCGCAGATGAAGGGCGTTGATTCTAGCCCCTGGTTCGATTTGGTCTGTGAACTGCTTGGCCAAAGAAACATACGACGGGTGAAATCGAATAGACCGAAGAACGATGTCAAACATCCGCTGATCAGCGTATGTCGGACAGCACATCGGGTAAATCACATGTTCATCTGTTGGATGATCCCTTATGTCACGAAGACGAATATCGAAAGATTCGAGACGGCGATTCATCTCATCCAAATCGAGTATCTCGGAAATAGCCGTATACTTGTACACAGAATAGTCATCTTGGAAAGCATCGATGACGAGTGTGTGTTTATTTTGAGAGAGGGCAAAGATGACACCGGTGATTACAGAATACATCTGGTTACACAAACCAGATCCTAGTACACAAATTGCGATGTGAAAAATGTCACTCATTGATATTTAGGATGAAGTATTATGAAATTTACACACGCGGGAAGCCCACGAGGTTCGCGCCAATACCGAAGCCCGCACCCGTGCGCGCAGACGCACCGACCGAGGGCGCATAGATGTCGAGGATCGCGAACGTCGCCGTCGCAACCAGCGCAATCATGCCCACCTCAGCAACCTTCAGCGTCTTGCCAGGGAGGACGAAGGCGGCAATCGCCACCGCAAGACCCTCAAGGAAGTACTTGACCAGGCGCGTCACGATATCCGCAACATCAAACCCAGGAGCGGGAGTCGGCTTCGGCGTAGAGTCAGACGGCATTTGTTTTAAGGGTCAAGGAAATTTTACGCCGTCACCGTGCGTCCAAAGTACACCTTCGACGAAACAGACGCAATACCCACGATCCAGATGGCGTACCACGGGACGTAGAGGGACAGGTACTGCAGGATCAGGAAGAAGAGAATGGCGTGCACAGCGGCTGCCGTCATGATGCCCGCACCGGGAGGGAGCGTGACCAGGACACCGGGGCACAGCAGGAAGAAAAGGTAGGCGACGGTGAAGAGATCGTACATTTATGATACTGCGTAGAAAGAACTTAGTCACAACTCGTGTGGAAGAGTAAATGCCTCGCACAGAGCTTCCGAAGGCAGACGAGTCTGGTCCGATTGATTACCTTGACGAGGACCCCGAGATCCCGACGCAGAAGTACTGTATTGTCTCCTTCATCAGCCCCGAGAAGGTGCTGAAGGACAAGAACCAGTTTACGTTTGAGAAGTTCGTTCAGTGGCAGGATTACGATTGGAAGGTGAAGGGGCTGGAGAGTCTGATGGCCTTTATCTCCAAGAAGTACACCCTGAAGATCGATGATCTCCTGAAGGATGCGGAGGAGTTCTCGAAGGTGCGCTCGGAGGAGCTGAAGAAGACGGACATTGTGGAGCAGTACCAGGTCTTCCTCCTCAAGAACGAGAAGGATCTCCAGGAGGCCTACGACAACGAGGTTGAGTTCCGCACGAACGTTCGCGGTGTCAAGGTGCGTCGTTGCTTCCCGACGGTCGAGGAGGCGCAGATGTTCTCGAAGGTGCTTCAGCGTCGCTACCCGAAGGACAGCCTCTACATCGGTAAGGTTGGTGCCTGGCTTCCGTGGGATCCCTCGGAGCACCTGATGCCGGAGGTCGAGTACGCTGAGAAGGAGCTGAACGAGCTGATGCGCCGCTACAAGGAGAACGAGGCGAACAAGGAGATCTTCTTCGCTGAGCAGCGCCAGGAGTCCATCAAGGCGCAGAAGGAGGAGAATGCCCGTCGCCAGAAGCTCAACGACGCTGAGCGCGAGGCCGAACGGGCGGCCAAGAGCATCGAGGACGGCGCGGGTGGTCTGACGGATGCCTTCAAGCCCGTTCACCCGACGGAGGGTGCGCTCCGGGAGTAAGCTTAATCCCGAACTCCCTCCTTCTTGACCCAGACCGAGGGCGGTGCCTTCTTCGAACGAGCATTTGTGGCATTGTAATCATCGATGGCCAACATCGCTGAATGGAAGGGGCGATTATCAGCCCACAGAGACGGATCGCACAACCGAAACGGAGGGTGGTCCGAGGCCTTGTACCAGAACACCTGATCCTCGAGCTTGTTGGACGCTACGTTATTACAGATGACCAGGCACTCGTAGTTCTCGGTACACTGGTCCATAAAATCACAAAACATCTCAAAGGTAGGAAACATTCCTGCGTAATTCTCGTAAATACGACGACGATTACCTAGGATATTCTCACGGAGAATGAAGACGAAATCTACGTTGGTACGCAGATTGGGCGTAATACCGAGAGGGTACTGCATGGTGATCATGGTCATCATATCAATGTGACGACCGTTCATGAACACGTAACGGGTAGACTCCTCCTTGATCCAGGTTGCATCGTAGAGACAGTCATCCAGAATGAGGAAGGCACGAGGATCGATGTTCGACTGACCGCCCTTGGATGCCTTATCCTTGTTACGGTTCTGCTTGATGTTCATCTGGCGCTTGATGACGTTCATCACAATCTGAGGAGAGTACTTGTCGTGAATGAACTTGGAGGGGATCATGTTCTGGAAGAACTCGTTCGCCACCTCCGTACCCGAGATGACCGTCCCCACAGGAAAGCAGGACTGAGTATTGAAAAGAATATCACGGATCAAGAACGATTTGCCCGTGTCCTTCTTTCCAATCACCACGATCATCGGACTCTTGCGAGAATCAATCTCGGTCCGGTCCTTGATCATATTTATATCAAACTTCCGTAGTTGGAAGTTCATTACTAAGAGTGTCGTTTAGTTTTCATCAATCCTCGCCGACCGAGTTTATAATGGGAAAGGACCTGAGATCGACCCCTGTCTCAATGAAGATGCATCGGATGCCGAAGGTGGATGGCTCGCTGTGGTCGCTGAAGAACATGCAGCCCTACTTCCCTAGCCTAGAGAAGCTCTTCAAGACAGAAAATCTTGCGAATCTCCACGAGTATGGAGTCAAGCTGTCGGATCCTTTGGAGAGTATTGTGGATGAGACCCACATCAAGGTTCGTGGTCAGACTGTCCCTGTTCATCGCAAGACCACCATGATTCTGAGCCCCTACAAGACGATGCGCAACGACTACGGTTCCCTGGGTCTGCCCAAGCGCTCGGACGTGGCCTCGGATCTGCAGGAACGTCTGCAGAGCCCTCACAGTGCCGGATACGTGGGAGCCATGACCTCGATCGCGCTGTCCGAGTCGGGATGCCGTCACTTTCCGAAGGTGTACGGTGTCTTTATGGGTATGGCCGGCAAGCATACCATCGACATCTCGGATGACTACGAGGAGCTGTCGGAGAAGACCTGGTTTGCCGACAATATTGGCAAGACCTTTGAGCTAAAGCTTCGGTCGACCGAGACAGAGGGGGCGGGGTTCAGCCATACCCGGGGACAGCGTGCTAATCTTGCTCTGGGTGATGAGGTGGATCTCGGAGATATTGAGGATATTGATGCCGAGCACATTGATGACCCGATGGCGTCTGGAGAGATGGAGGATATAAATGTCGACTCGTCGGCCTCGGGAGATGGTGATGAGGACGAGACCTCGGGACTGAGTGACGTCTTTGAGATTGCCTCGTGCGACTGTCCTGAGGATGAGGAGGACGATCAGGATGATGGGGAGGAGGATGAGCCCTTTGCGTGGGCTACGTTCTCGGACGTGCCGGTGATCACGACGGTCATGGAGGTCTGTGAGGGAACCTTCTACGAACTTGTGAAGCTTCATCCGGATCCGGCCAAGCACACAGCCTGGATGTCACAGATTGTCTTTGCCCTGGCCTATGCTCAGCGGAACTACGGATTCACTCACAACGACCTGCACGGAAATAACGTCATGTACGTCAAGACGGATGAGGAGTTCTTTCTCTATCGCCACGGAACTCAGGCATATAAGGTCCCGACCTACGGATACCTGATGAAGATCATTGACTTCGATCGGGCTATTTGCTCGATTCGTCTCAATGGTATGAAGGAGCCGAAGATGTTCGTGAGTAGCCAGTTTCACGAGGATGAGGAGGCCGGTGGACAGTACAACATGGAGCCCTTCTACAATCACGAGCACCCTCACATGGGGGCCTCCTCGTCCTTCGATCTGGTCCGCCTTGCGACCTCGCTGTTCTGGGATATGTTTCCTCAGGGTCCCTTAGTTCCGAACGCACATCCGCTGTTTGAGATTTTCAAGCAATGGATGACGATGTCCGATGGGACGTCTGTCATGTTTCGTAAGAAGATGGATAATCATGATCGGTATCATGGATTTGACCTGTACAAGGCGATTGCCCGTTACTGCAAGGATTCAGCGGTTCCTCGTAAGGAAATCGGACGGCTCATTGGCTTCCGCGCCACACCCTCGGCAGCTCAGCTTAACGACGCCCTGCCGATCGACGTGTAGACTTGCGAGACTTACGAGACTTCTTCGGCTTACGACCCTTACGCGACTTGCGGTTCTTTCCACCGCGACGCACAGGCAGTCCAGTCATCTCATCCTCCGTCGCGTCGGGGTCCTCCTTGCTCATGGCAACCAGTGCCCGTGCCGCGCGAGCATCGTCGTTGCCCTTACTCAGGTTCATCAGGGCATTCACATCCTTCGAGTTGTGCCCCGTATCGCTCGCGTTCTTCATGTTCGCCAGAACGTTAGCCGCCCGAGAGTCCTGAGATTCCGCCATTATATTTGGTGAATATTATTCGTCGTCAACCCCTTAAAACTCGGGCTTACCAACGAACATCTCCTGCGTCGTTGCCGACACCGTCTCGGCGACCGTCTCAATCGCGTCCGTGCCGATCGCATACACCACACCACCTGTCACAACACCCGCACCTGCAACGATCTTCCCCAGATCCGTGTAATCGACTGCCACCTTCTTCGCACGACGATCCAGAACATAGAGAAGTGCAGCCACAATCATCACCGCTCCGACAACCATAGCCAGTGTCTGTAACTCCATGCTTTGTTCCGCCACTGTCTTTTTTGGAAGCAATCTTAAACGCTTAAGCGCTTACAGGTTGAGGGCGACCGTCTCCGTGGGCTTGACATCGACCTCACCCTCAGCTTCCTCCTCGCCATCAATCTCCAGCTTGATGTCCTCGCCCAGGGCAAGACGGGGGCGCTCCTCCTCTTCCTCTGAATCCTCACCCTCATCATCCGTCTCAAACTCAACCGTCTCGGGTGCGCCAAAGGTCAGCTTAGGTGCCGGTGCCTTCTTCTCGGGCTCGGGCTCGGGCTTAGGCTCAGGCTCAGGTGCCGGGGCAGGAGCAGGAGCAGGTGCCGTGGTCTCCTCCCGAGCACGGAAGTAGGCCTTGCTGATGTCCTTCCAAGGAATGAAGCTGTCAATCACCTCGTTCAGCGAGGCAGCCAGCATGGTCTCGATGTCACGACGATTACGGGCCTGCTGCTCCGACGAGACACCGATCGTCTTGAACAGGTACGCCGCAGACCACGACGCACGAGCACCTGCCTTGTAGAAGGTGTGCACGAACTTGTCGACCGTGGGGCGCTCGAACTGAATGTCCACGTGTGTCGAATCCACCTGCTGAAGAGAGGCAAAGGCTCGAATGTAGCTCACAAAGACACCCAGCAGAAGGTCCTCAATGTAATCACACTTCGAGGCCTTCGCAATACGATCAACCTCCTTAGTGAGAATCTCCTCGTTCCACTTAGGAATCTGTGTCAGAAGGTTCTGGAAGGTCGTCAGGACCTGGTCGGGCTGCCTATTACGCTCCGCAGCCTTCTTGGCGTTGTCGTAGATCGACCACAGACCGTCGGCAACGTGGGGAACGAGGACACGAGTCAGATTCTCACGAAGCGTCTGCTTGACAAAATCAGTGCTCATTTGTTTACACGAGAGGTGAAGAGTTCACTTAAACGGACGCATGAAGCTCGTTCTGATCCTTATGATCCGCAATGAGGAGAAGATCCTGAAGCGGTGTCTGGAATCGGTCAAGGGAGTGGTCGATGCTTTCTGTATTATGGACACAGGATCGACGGATGCGACCTGTTCCATCGCCGAAGACTTTCTCAAGGAGAATCCCGGGTGCCTATCCAAGAGCACCTGGAAGGATTTTGGTCACAATCGTAGTCTGAGTTTCACAGCCGCCCAGGATTGGCTGAAGACTCAGGATTGGGATCTCAAGGACACCTATGGACTTTTGCTCGATGCAGATATGGAGTTCGTTCCAGGAACACTCAAGAATCAGCTTCTGACGGGGGTTGGCTACACAATCATCCAGGTTGCGGGAAATTTAGAGTATCCGAACGCCCGTCTTGTTCGGATGGATCATCCATGGGTGTGCCGTGGAGTCACCCATGAGTACTGGGATGGTCCTACTGGGTTCATTCATAAGGAGGTATGTTACATCAACGATCATAACGACGGTGGCTGTAAGTCAGATAAGTTCAAACGCGATCTGGATCTTCTGACAAGAGGTCTTAACGAGGATCCCCACAATGTTCGATACATGTTTTACCTTGCTCAAACCTTTCACAGTCTCGAGGGGTGGAACGAATCTATTAAGTGGTATACGAAGCGCATCGAGGCCGGTGGATGGTTTGAGGAAGTTTGGTATTCTATGTACATGATCTCCAAGACACATGCTGCTATTGGTAATCCCATCGAGGCCGAGATGTGGGTTCAGAGGGCATATGAGTTCCGGCCACAGCGGGCAGAGGCCTTGTATCACTTTGTCAAGTACCTTCGTGGACGTGGAGAAGTCCACAAGGCAATGCACTACATTAACATCGGAAAGAGGATCCCACTCTCGACAGATGCTCTCTTCATCGAGCAGGATGTGTATAAGGGGCTGTTTGACTATGAGGAGACACTGGTCTTGTATTATGTTCAGAGGTCCTTGCTAGACGGTCTGAAGGCATCCATAAACTTTCTCATGCGCGAGTCGCCAATGAATACAAACGTTCTTACGAATCTACCCTTCTATATTGAGCCACTGAAGTCACAGATCAGTTTGTATCCGATTATGCGCGATGTAGCCGGTTTCGATTATCATCCTTCGTCAATTTCAGTCTGTGAGGATATTCACAATGTTCGGTTTGTCAATTACCTCATCAATCATGCGGATGGCAGCTACATCATGAAGAATGGCAAGTACTCTACTGAAAATCATGTTCGTACACAGAACGCTGTTGTGGTCAACAAGATCCCTACGATGATGAATGATAGTAGTGTCTCTTTGGCGCGTCGCGATACACATATCAAGGGTCTGGAAGACGTTCGCATCTATCGTAATGCGAATGGAGTGATGTCCTTTGTGGCGACCTCTTTTGAGTACAGTGAAAAGATCCGTATCGTTCGGGGAACCTATAACGTAGAGACGGCAAACTACTCGGACTGTGTCGTTATGAACTCTCCTCACAACCAGGAGTGTGAGAAGAACTGGCTTCCAGTGAACGGAACGAACGATATTATCTACCGTTGGTCTCCGCTGGAGATTGGACGTTTTGAAGGAGAGGAACTGAAGATTATCGCTTCCTATGGAATGCCCTGGATGTTCCAACATTTCCGCGGTTCAGCAGCTCCGGTGAGGGTGGGAAATGAGCTCTGGGCACTTGTACACTTTGTGGAGTACTCAACTCCCCGCAAGTACTTTCACTGCTTTGTTGCTCTGAATCCGACAAACTACAAGCCGACACGAGTGTCGTGTCCGTTTGTGTTTAGGCAAAAAACGATTGAGTATTGTTTGGGTGTGACGATCAAGGGTACGCAGGCAACGTGCTATGTCTCGACAATGGATGATAGTCCGGTTGTTGTTGAATTTGATATAACTCAGTTAAGCTGGTTTTACACGTAGATATGACGCCACGACTCGTTGATCTGCTTCGCAGAGTCAGCAAGGATATGCTTAGCGTGGTCGGGTGTGATCGTCATCGGGAGCTTGAAGGGCAGATAGAACTTGTATCCCTTCGCCGTCGTCTCATCGGCAATGCGCAGAAGATTGATGCGAGTCACCAGCGTCTCCACCGCACGAATCAGCATACGAACACCCTCCTCCTCGCTCGAGTAATCCTGAATCATCGACTTAATGGCCTCCTCGGAGATCTTCAGATCAGACGACATGTTCAGGCGCTCCAGTATCTGAGGCCAGACATACTTCTCCACGATCACCTTCTTATCCTCCGCCGTATAGCCCGAGCAGTTGATCACCTGCATACGATCCTTCAGAATCGGGTGAACCTTGGACTCGTCGTTGAAGGAGAACACAAACAGACATTGCGAGAGGTCGAAATCGACACCCGCAAAGTACCTGTCGTGGAACTGAGAGTTCTGCGTCCGATCCGTCAGATGGATCAGCATGGATACGATCTCCTCGCCGTGAGGTGTGGACGAGACCTTATCGAGCTCATCGAAGTAGATGACGGGGTTCATACACCGAGCCGTCATGATCGCATCGGCAATGCGTCCCCAGGTCGCACCCTCGTAGGTGTAGGAGTGACCGACAAAGTTCGCCACATCTGAGGCACCGCCCAGCGAGAAGAACTCGAAGGGACGCTTAAGAACCTCAGCCACGCCGTGCTTGGCAAAGGAGGTCTTACCCACACCCATCGGGCCCTTGAGAGCGATCACGTTTCCGACCGAGGAAGGATTCGCAATCCACTGGGCCACAACCTGCATGATCTGGGTCTTGGCAGGTTCCATGCCATACACTGCCTTGTCGAGCGTCGTCTTGGTGTCCGAGAGGAACTTCGAGCAGTTCTCAGGGCTCTTCTTGAAATCAACCGGAAGAGGCACCACGTTTCCAAACGGCACGCGGAGAAAGCCCTCGACCCAGGTCCGAAGCTTGTGGACCTCACCCGAGTCCGGCTCCATCTGATTCAGGACATCGATCTTGCGAATCACGGTGGCCTTGAGATGATCGCTGATGGGCAGAGCAAGAACACGGAACTTCTGAGGAACCTCTCCGTCCTTGACGAGCTTGGCGAGGTTCTTCATCTGCTCGTTGTACTTCCGCTTCTTGGCCTTCGGAAGCTCCTCGAAGTACTCCTCCTCCTCGTGATTCAGAGCCAGAGCCGGCTTGTTGTCCTTGGACTCATGCTTGTCCTTCTTGGACGACTTACCGATCTTGTGGCTGGGGACGTACTTGCTCATCAGATGTTCGATGAACTCGTCCTCCTCCGACTCCGACTCCTCAGATTCCTCCTCGATGTCAATCCGAGAAGGTCCGCCCTTCTGAATGGTGTGGATGTGAAGTTTCACAGAGACCTTGGCTCCCTTGGGGATATTCAACCGCTCTAGACCCATTGTGTCGTCATCCTCCTCCTCTTCCTCGGATTCGATCTCAGATTCGGTCTCATCATCAGCCTCGTCTCCCGACTCGCCCTCCTCGTCCATGAAATCGGAGTCAGACTCGTCGTCCTCCTCTTCCTTGGTCTTCAGGGTGTCGTCGTCGACCCACACCACAGGGGCCGTCTTTTTGCGAAGATTATACCGTTTGGGGGGCATTCTTGATGCCTTCCAACATTTAAAACAAAGTAAGTTCCATTTTATAATGGACGACATCAGCGCCCTGGTGAAGGAGCTGACGGTAGAAAACGATAAGCGGTCGGCGGCAGACCCTGGAATTCGACGTAGTCTGGCGGTTGTTGAGGATTTCCTCAAGCACCACCCTGTGATGTGTTACGGTGGTACGGCCATCAACAATCTTCTACCGAAGAAGGACCGTTTTTACGACCCTGAGCGCGACATCCCTGACTACGACTTTTTCAGCAAGACGCCTCAGGAGCACTCGGTCATGGTCGCGAATCAACTTGCGGCGGTGGGCGTGGAGAACGTCGAGGTTCGTCCCGGCATGCACATTGGAACCTTCAAGGTCTTTGCAGATTTTACGGGTGTGGCGGACATCACCTTCATCGACGAGAAGATCTTCGATAATCTGTGGGCTGAGTCGGAGGTTATTGATGGAATTCACTATGTCCCTCCGAACTTCCTGCGCATGTCGATGTACCTCGAGCTGTCCCGTCCTCGTGGTGACGTCAGCCGTTGGGAGAAGGTCTATTCCCGTCTTCAACTTCTAAACAAGTACTACCCCTCGACCTGCCCGAAGGAGAAGACAGAGTATCACAAGGAGATCACGGACAGCCAGCAAAAGCAAATCGAGAACTTGCTGAAGGAGGAGCCGGTGGTTCTTCTGGGTGTGACAGCTTACGAGATCCATGTCCGCAAGAACTGGACAACACCCGTGATGTTGCTTGCGGAAAAGAAGACGATCGAGCGTCTGACGAAGGGTGAGGTGGTGAAGCTCGATGAGGAGACGGAGATCCTTCCTCGTCGGTATTCGGTGATTAATGAGGAGGGTGATTCCGTGATTCGATTCTATGAGACCTCGGCGTGCCACAGCTATCACACTCTGAAGAACGGGATTCGGGTGGCCAGTATTCCCACCATTCTTCAGTTCTTCTTTGCCTATGCGTACTCGTTCGGTCCTCAGCAGACCAACATCGCAAACATGTTGTGTATTGCACAGAATCTTATGGATGTCGCCAAGTCTAACACGAAGCGCCGATTTGATGTCCTGATTCCCAAGGATTGCATTGGGACGCAGGAAAGCTTTATCGAGATGAAGCGCCATAAGGCCGAGTTGTACACGGATTTAGCAAAGAATAAGTCTTCTCCGGATTTCATCAAGTACTTCTTCAGCTACAACCCGAAGGACACGGTTGCGACGAAGAAGAAGGTGAGGTCGAAGCTTAGGAAGACTCTTAAGAATCGTACGAAGACGACGGCGGTAGAGACGTCTAAGGAGTTGTAAGGTTTACGGGTTGGCAAAGGTGAGGATGGTGGCTCCGACAGCACCCGAAATCTGAGGAGCATTGTACGGCAGACCCGCACAGGCGATACAGGAGGCATTGGCTCCCGTGGTCTGAGAGACGCTGGACGAGACCTCCTTGTATCCCTGAAGAAACTGGAGATAGTTGCCGTAGCTGTTCTTGATGCGGGGTTGAACCGCATTGCGTGTCGTAGGACTGAACTCTTGGTAGAACTCACGAACACGAAGCTGATTCGTCACATCAGAGGCATCACGAAGGCGCATACCCTGGATTCCCGAGAGAGACGACGAATTTTGACCGCCTGCGCTCATTACTCCTCACTGAGAAGTTAAACGACCCGTGTACCATGTCATGTCGAAATAGGGAGGACTGGCGGGTTTCGTCTTCAGATCATCCGTCGGGACAGAGGCAGCCAGGGCTTCGACATCTGCCGATGACAGACACAGAGGGAAATAGTACAGATTTGCCAGAACACCATCCCACGATGAACCCACCGAAACTGGGCTTGTGTTTTGCTTGGGAAGCTGTGCCAGAGAATGGTGCTGCTTCAATACACCGTTAATGTAGATGTCAGCCGCATCCTGATTGACCGTGAGGGCAAAGTGAATCCACTTGGTTGCCGGCATATTATCGATCAGAATCGTTTCCTTAGCACCGTAGGTCTGAATAGCGACCAGGATTCCGTTCGAGGTTGTGTCAAGGTAAACGCCCGGGCAGTCATCCTTGGTGAAGATCGCCCGCTTGGTTCCATAGTTCACCGTGTAGTCGTTGACGAGGATCCAGCATGCATAGCTAAAGGCGATTCCCTTGTCCTGGTTGAGCGATCGGGGCATATCACCACCCGAGGTCTGGGTGGTCTTACCCGAGATCGATCCAGAAACCAGAACTGTAGCATTCGGCGGACGATAGACGGTCTGAGTCTGTCTCGATGAAATCATACGCCAGATAATTACACCCAGAACGGCAAGGACCACCACGATGGACAGGGTTCCAAGCACACTCATTGTTGTTTACTTAGAAACAAAGCCTCTTGCTGTGAAGCGCATTCCATTCGTTCTCATTGCCCGTTCAGGTTGAGGTTGAGGAGGAGGCGGCTGAGCAGTGTGTTCGCTTGCCATGCTTTCGATCGCATGTGTTTGTTGCCATTCTAGGTGCAGGGGGAGAACCTCGCGCTCGCCAAGATTATAGATGTAATGGATCCGATACATATCACTCTGGTACTCCTTGTCAAAGAAGCGGAACTTACATAACCGAATCGCCCAATCGAAGTCCTCATACAACTTCTTATCGTGAAAGGGAACAAACTTCGCAGCATCTGTCAGCATGATGTTCAAATGATTTGGCGGGCGTGTGAATACCTCGCCTATGGCGGCCATGGATTTTTCGTTGTATTCGATGCTGTGCGTGAACGTGAATTTCTTCATCTGTCCTCGGAGACGACAGACCTGGTACTTTCCTTCAATACAGGCCTTGGCATCCTCGAAGTAGGCATCCGTGACCTCGTCGTCGTCATCGATAAAGGACATGTATTTTCCGCGAGCATCCTTCATGAGCTGCTGACGCTTCTTTCCAATCGATATTTCCTTATTATCGTACGAGAGACAGACCTCTATGCACAGACCTGGGCAGATACGAGTCTTCTTCTCGTTAATCGACGTAAGAAGGCGTTGCAGGGTAGACTCGCGTCCCGACATGGTTGGGATCAGAATACTCCAGTCGTAGTTGTATCTCTTGCGTTCGATGTAGTTGAACATATCATCGTTCCAGTAGGTCTGGTTCTTTGCGTACAGTGCGTCAGCTCGTTCAGTAAATCCCGTACCAGGGTGCTCATGACGGATCAGGCAGTACGGAATATAGACTGAATTATCGGGTGTACAATAATCGGTAAACTCCGTATCGCAAAAGAGAGACTTGTACGAGGGATGGTAGATGTATCCGAATCGGTGATACATTCGACGACCCAGAATTGAAAGAGTATTGAGTTTTTGGCCCTGGTTTCCATCGTTGACCCACACGATTCCATCCGTATCAGGAAAGCGAGCGGTCATATGCGAACGAATAACCTCGTCGTAGCCCTGGACCTGCGGGGACATATCGTCAGAGACAAGAATCACAATATCCCATGGCCACGAAATGTGAGCCATATCGGCATTCACAGCCTCAATCTTGGTCTTGTTATTGCCGAAAAATATACCCTTCCAGGCCGCGGGTTCCATGTTCCTCATAATCTCTTCCTTGACGAACATGTTGTTCATGGTCTGGTCATCATCATCACACGAAACGCAAATACCGAGGAGATCCTTTCTATTTGCGAGATCGACATAACGTTTTAAAATATGAATGACCTGCTTCGGCCGAGACCGAGTTGGGCACTTGAGTAAGATGCGCATTAATATTATGTATTAAATCCTGCCACCGAATTACCCGAGGAATCCGTGATTCCAAAGTTGATCTTGTATCCAAAGATGTTCAGCGAGGACGCGCTATTTGTCCCGCTGCTGGTGGTACTCTGAGCAATCGAGGCACAGTTCGTTCCTGCCGAGTAAAAGGATGCGGCATCGGAAGGCCCGAGCATCTTGTTGTAAGACTTGAGGTTACAGATGCTTCCCGAAAAGCCACCCTTGGCTCCCATCGTGATATCACCCGCCGCAGGACGAGGCACACCGGGCAGGACGGCTGACTTGACCAGCTTTCCGTTGATGTAGACATCCAGATTACGCTGGAAGCAGGTGACCGTGACGGCAAACCACGTCTGAAGCGGTACGTTCTCCACACTCACCTTGAACGTATCACCTGTCGCACCAGCTCCGTTCGCCGGAGCAGGGTTCGAGGCGCCCGAGGAGGTCGAATCACTGCCAAAGATCGAGACCGAAATATCCAGGTTATTCTCAACCGGGTTCAGAGTGATATTCGGGTTCATGATCATCGGATTTGTCGAATCTGTACGCATGATCACGGGCTTGACGCTTCCAAAGGCGTAGTCCCAGTCCTTGATGTACATCCAGTACTGGAGACCATAGTCCGATCCCGAGCTGAGAGGGACATTGGCCGCAGGAATCACGGTCGACTTCTTTCCATCCACAGGAAGAGGGGCATTATCAACAGCCGAGCTTGTCGGAGGAACCGCAGGAGCCGTGTTTGTGTCGCTGGTCGACTGGACAGTGGTATTTGCCGCAACCACCCTGTACAGGATGTAGATCGCGCCTGCAATGAGACCTGTACCTATCAGAACAACGAGGATCTTAGAAACAATCGTTAAGGAGTTGAACGAGGAGGCGGTGGGGACCTGGGGTGCAATCGGTACATACATGGACGGACCCAGAGTCGGTCCATAGAGTGGGTATTGGGGTCTAGATGTAGAGCCTCCCATTATTTATCGTTTACAAAGGAACTTTATTAAAGAGTCAATGGAAAAACGGACTCTATCTCCACAAAAGCCAATGACAGCAATGTACTGCAACAACTGTGGTGGTAAGGGTCACCTCTTCCGTGGTTGCACCGATCCCGTCCTTTCTTGTGGGATCGTTCTTGTTGATAAGCCTAGCCTACCTGTGAACACGAATGAGGCGAGAGTCCTGATGATACGACGCAAGGACAGTATGAGCTTTGCCGAGTTTATGCGTGGAAAGTATGATCCTGAGGACGAGCAGTATGTCGGTCGCCTGATCCAGAACATGACCATCGAAGAGCAGACAGCAGTTAAATCTCAGACGTTCGAGTCTCTGTGGCGTTCGATGTGGGGTGATGATCATGCCTCGGCCGACTTCATGGTCTCCCGCGAGCGTTTCAATCGTCTTGATGTGAAGAGACTGGTGGAGACCTATCCCTCTGTGTATCCCGAACCCGAGTGGGGCTTTCCAAAGGGCCGTCGAATTCGTGGCGAGACGGATGTCGACTGTGCAATCCGTGAGTTTAACGAGGAGACCAATGTCGATCGCGATGCCTACCTGGTTCTCCGCAATATCCGACTCGAGGAGACCTTCGAGGGTCTGAACCATATTCAGTATCGTCACGTCTACTTCGTGGCGGTCATCACCGATCCAAACAAGGTCAATCTTCACCAGCGTTTCACACCGATGCAACGCCGTGAGATCTCGGGTATTGCGTGGAAGACCTTTGCAGAGTGTGAGAGCCTGGTTCGGCCCCATCACATTCAGCGTCAGGCGATGCTTGATCAACTCAAGAGTATTGCTGCCACCTTCGAAACTGTTTAAACACCAAATCACATACCAAGCAATGCTTACGATCATTACTCCCTGCTCCCGATCTCAAAACCTTTACCGGCTTTTTGATTCGATTGACTTCACGAAGACGGACAAGTGGATCATCGTTCACGACACGACGAAGACGAATGGTATGTACCCCACGCTTTTTCGTCACCCAAAGATCCTCGAGCTGGGTCACGTCAGTCCCGAGGGAACCTGCTCGGGAAACAGTCAGCGTAACGTGGCCCTGAAGATGGTCGAGAAGGGACTGGTGTACTTTCTCGACGACGACAATATCATTCATCATAAGTTTTGGACTCTTCTTGATCGGTTCGATGAGGACCACTTTTACACCTGGGATCAGTCTGGCAATGAGATGTTTGCCAACAAGCCTGATGGTGTTCTGAGTGGTCATGAGCCTCGTCTTCGCAAGATCGATACAGCTCAGTATATTGTGCCTCGTCATATGTGCCGGCTCTGGCAAGAGGGTCCCTATTGGGCAGATGGTCTGTTTATTGAGGATATCTACACGCGTTTCAAGGACAGGCACGTCTACATCGACGTCGTGGCTGCCCACTACAACTTCCTTCGGACTAGGACGTGAAGCGGAACCCCGCAAGGTATACCGTCGTACAATACGCAATAACGCTGAGAGCAAAGATCCACCACCACACAGGGAACACCGTCGATTCCCGATCTGTCGTCCCAAACGGACGAATCCGTCCATTACGCCCAAAGGCAACGGACGGTTTCACGTACAGAAAGGCCGCCACTAAGAAGA
>Ga0209189_1000849_pt1 | contig 23801 bp, 21 predicted proteins | sample C_130820_EF_Meta_FD_187308 | JGI IMG/M metagenome (GOLD analysis project Ga0209189, IMG submission 187308) | Freshwater microbial communities from Lake Croche, Canada to study carbon cycling - C_130820_EF_MetaG (SPAdes) (version 3) | ecosystem: Environmental > Aquatic > Freshwater > Lake... | reverse complement strand
ATTTGAAACTACAATACCATCATCACACATACTTTCCAATTGTTTAAGTGTAGCAGTTAATGATAGTTGTTTAACAGACGGAATGTTTAACATTTGAATATATTTTTTTGTAGTATGTGCTAATCGCATGTTTCTTGTTGTTAAATGATGACAATTATGAACAATAGGACCATCAATATATTTATCGTTATTATTATTTCTATCTATCGTTCCTATAATAAAATTATGATTATCTTCAACTTCTATGTCATATACATAAGGTTTTACGCTACGGAAACCATTGTTAATAATATTTTTTATTTTTGTAATTTTTAATGTTCCATATTCTAAAAATTTATTATTCCATTCATATTTATCCAAATGTATATTACTATGAATATATGGAGTAATTAAATTTAATAATTTTAATGAATTTACTTTATTGAAGTTTAAACAATAATATTTTTCTTTTACTTTTGAATAAGAACACTCAATATCATATTTTTTGAATTTATTAATAAATTTAATATGTGTTTCTTCATCATAGTTATTAGAATGAATAGTTATTGAAGATATATCATTATTTTCATATCTACTAACTGAACCATCATCCATAAACCATATTGCTATTCCTTTTTCATCTATTTTATCTAATAACCAATTTGGAACTATTTTTGTATCTCTTGGTATTTCATTATCCAAATCAAATATTTTACTTTGAAAAGTATATGCTGGTTTTTTTGAATAACCATTTTTTTCAATAAAAGTTAATTCATTAATATTCAACATATTCGCTTTCCATAAACAATATTCTTTTTGTTTTTCACAATGAATAATTTTTAATCTTAATCTATTATTTGATGTATATGATAAATGTCCATCACCTAAATATGAACCATATATTAATTGTAATTGGTCATTATTTAAACAAGGGGCTACTATTGTATCAATATGATTAGTATCATATTTAGATATAATTAAATCATTTTCTTTTAAATTTATTGCTTCAATATAACCATTATTGGTTAAAATTTTATGGTTTTCTGTGCATTTAATAATTTTTTTAGACATTTGAATTTTTAATAATTTTTTATTTTCTTTTCGCCACGCATAAGTTAATTTTTTATACTCAAATTTTTTATCATTTTCATTAAATGATAATATTAATGGTAATTCTTCTTTTCTCTCAAACATATTGTATAATTTACCTATTTTAATTACTCCTCTATCTGTTTGTATTCCAGTTTCAAATGGAAAACATTCGTCATTTATTTTCATACCAAATACAAACCTTGTATATTGTGTTGCAGTATATACTTTGTGTGCCGATGAATATGTAGTTATTACAATACATCTTTTTTGATTATTTTCTAAAATTCTCATTATATTTTCAATCTCTACTCCACCTGAAACAATTAAATATGGAATATTTTGAAACAAAACACAAATAACTTCCTCCCATTGTTTCAATAATAATTTATTAGGAACGCCAATAAGAATAGTATTTGATTTTAGTTCTTGTGTAATCCATAATGAAATTAGAGTTTTTCCTACTCCACAAGGAATTATTAATAATCCTTTTTCATTAATTTGAAAATATTCATATGATTTGTTAATAATAAAAGTTTGGTCGTTTCTCGGTATGTAGGAAATAATTTGTTTATTTGTTCTCTTGGATTTTAGTATATGGATTAATGATTGAATATTTATTTTTTTCATAGTTTTTTTTACTCTGTTGCATCTTACTAAATCACTAATTTCTTGTTTGGTTAATTTTTTATACTTAATACCAAGCGTGATTAAATAAGGTTCAATAAGAGTAATAATTTTTTTATTGTAAAATTCAGTTCCAGCATCATATTTAACATTTAATTCACGAAACTCATTTTGTAATAAGCGTTCAACAATTCCCATTTTTTCAATAGGAACTTCAAACACCGCTTCAAAATATCCTCTCTTTATCTCACCAGTAGCATATTGTGTATCCCTTTCAGGAATGTTATTTGCTTTACCCATTTTACACGCATCATCAACATCATACGATGGATGATTTCTAACATAAATATATCCGTTAGTTTGGTTCATTTTGATAAAGTTCATATAAGTTATTAATGAAAAAGTAAATCATTTTTTTATTATATTCAGGAAATAAAATAAATCGGCGTTTTAAATGTGCAAATGTGTAAAACAATATTTAATTTCTAATGCCATTTTTATTTTATTATCGGTTCTAAATATTTCCTCTGCTTTTGCCGTTAAACTATTTTTGCTACAATTTGATTCATTTACCATCTCACTCTCACATTCAAAATTTTCGTCTTCTATTTTTTTCTTTTCTTGTTTCGGTTTAGTTTCCAATTATATTAAGTATATTATTTCATAACTTGTGAAAAAGCAATTCAATATAAGAGCGAAGATTTCAAAATGTCTGCCGTTGAATATTATTTAACCGAAGATGTATCACAAGAACAAGTGTAGTCCAAGAAGTTTAATGCGTTGGGTTGAAAAATATGATGAAGAAGGTGACATTAAAAGACACGACAGACAACCAATAGCAGGAATGTTTGATGCTTTACCATTTTACAAGCATCATCTATAATATAAATAAATCCTTTTTTGTAATGAAATTTTTACTTTTTGGTTGTTTAGGGTTTATATATTCTTTAAATTTTTATATATTGATTCATATAATAATAATCTGTAATTTTTATCTTATCTTTTCCACCATTTTCCGTTTTATATGTAGGACCATTCTTTCCACCAGCTAAACATTTATTATTTGCCCATACAGTGCATCTATTTTTAATACAATTTCCAAAAGTTAATTTATGCGTTTCAAGTTCCAACTCGTGAGGTTTACTTCCATAAAATTCGCAAAAACTATCACCTAAGTTTTCCATTTTTTCAATACTTGAATTTAGTGAAAATATATACAATAATAAAAAACAAATAAATAAAATTATTATTTTCATTATTTTCTTTATATATATATAAATGTCAAGAAAAACTATGAGAAGAAGTCATAGCCGAAGAGGACGAAGAAGTCAAACTCCTCAATTACTTAAAAGTGCTTACGGATTAGTTGATAGAAGTCTTAATTTATTTACAGGCACAGTTGGAAGCACCTTAAACAGAGGCAGTAAACTTATTATGAAAAAAAGTAAAGCTAGAAAGAACTATCACGCTAGAACTAGAAGATATTAAATATTCCCTAAAATATAACCCTTATTTGTTTTCATTACTTTCATTTTTACATCCTTGAACTTAGCGCCGTGAATTTTATCGTGACAATACTCACATAACGATAATAAATTTGCTTTATTATTTTTATGAAAAACTGAACCGTCACTATTTCTAATAATTCCGTATTCATTCGCATCCTTCTGTGGTTGAATATGATGAACCTCTGTTGTTAATTCCGTTTTACACATTTCACAAATATTCATTATCTTTTTACTATTATAATGTGATGTTTTGAGAGAAAGAATGCTACCACAACCATCATTATACTTCATCCTGATATTATTTGCTAATTCCAAAAAGTCATTTGGAAGATTTAATGACCTACAAACTTCCAATCCATACATATTATTACCTGCACCATCTTTTAATTTACGGTCATAAATAAGTATATCTCTTTCTTTATCATAAATTACTTCCATATGTTTCAAAGATAATGTTTCTAACTCTGTTATTTCATCATAATTAATAATTTCGTGTAGATGTGTCGCAAAAATATAACTGGATTTCTTTTCATATAACTTTTGGATCCCAGCAACAAATATACTTTTTGCAGATATACTTTCTGTTCCTGAACATAATTCATCTCCAAGAATTAAACTATTTTCATCTGACAATCTTAATATAGTCCTTAATTCAGTCATTTCAACCGCAAAAGTTGACAATCCTTTAAAAATATTATCATTACCCAAAATACGAGTAAAAATATATTTATAAGGATAATATTCTAGATTACTACAAGGAACAAATAATCCTGATTGAGCCATTATTATTGAAATCCCTATTGATTTTATAAGACTAGTTTTTCCAACTGCATTTGTTCCGTATAACAATACACCGTCTTTATTATCAATTCCCAATTCAATATCATTTGTAACGTATAATTCGTTCTGTTGAATATGTTCAATAAGACAGTGCCTTATTCCTTCTGCTTTTATAAATGATTTACTAGAATTTTTAATTATTGTTGGCTTACAATAATTATATTTTATAGCAATTCTTGATTTCGTATAAATTATATCCAATACAGTTATAAATTCAACAATATTATTTAACATTTGTTGAATATTATCATCTTCTAATTTATTCAATATTTCTGTTAAATAAATTTGTGTTAATACTTCTTTCATTTTAATTTTCGCATCATAAATATTTTTACATAATTCTTTAATTTGAATTGTTGAAATACTATCATTACTAGTTGATTGTGGTGAAAAAATTAATTTTTTATTTGAAATTTCAAAGTTGAATGTTTTATTTATATTATTATAAGTTGACAAATAACTTATGTTTTCTGAATAGTCATCATCAAAATTTTCAAACAGTTTTTTTAATATAGTGCATCTTCTTTTTGTCGATATGATACTGAAAGAATTCTTTTCTGTTTCGTGTATTTTTGTGAAATCTTTTGTTTTTGATTTTTTTTCAAATTTTGAAATTATATCATTAAAATAATTACAAATAGAGTTTAATTTATCTGTTGAATCAATTAATATTTCGGTTTCTTCATCCAATTTGGGATTATTTCCTTTATTGAAGAAATTTATATCGAAATTTTGATAAATGTCTATATCTTTACACAATTCAATATTCAAATTTTTTTCTAAGAAATTAATAATATAATCACAATCGTTTTCGATATTTTCACTTGAAAAATTAAAATATTCAATAATAGTATTATCTTTTTTTATGAGTGAATATATTTCTTTAATAATATATAAATTTTGATATATTTGAAATAAATATTTTGGTGTTAATCTCTTATTCATAATTTGTCTATTTAACTTCGGAATATCTTTGATAACTTCTAGTTTTGTTTTTAAGAATTCATATTGTTTATTATTATCTATGAGATATTGAGTTATAGAATATTCTTTTTCTAATTTTTCAATATTAGTAGTAGGGTTTAAGAAATTATGTGTAAATATTCTTTTACCCATAGGAGTAATAGAAATATTTAACATTTTTTCAACAGAAGAATATATTCCATTACTGTTTTTATCTGTAATAATATTCAACTGTTTCAACGAATGGTTCGCCAATATTAATCTCTCAGAACAGTTTTCAAAGGTTGGTTCGCTAATTTTATTTATAAGGTTCGGATTATGTTGATAAATAAAATCGAGTAAAAAACAAAATGATTGTAAAGCAATAGTATTTTCGTAAAAATTTTGAATGAAAACATCATAATCATCAATATTGTAGAATTTTTCAAGTAATTCTTTTTGATATATTTGTTTTTCACAATTTAAAGCTCTTTTTTTTATTTCAGATTTATTAACATTTTCTAATAAATTTATTTGATGAATTGAATTACAATTTATTCCAGAAAAACTGATTATATCATTCACTTGATTATTAGATAGTTCATTACTAATAAGAATAACTTCGCTAGGTTGATAAATCGATATAAATCTCTCTAATTCATCAAATGTAGTTGGATTATTAATATATATTTCTTTAAATTCAAAAATAGATGTTTTTCCAGTATAAATATCTATATTTGAAATTCCAACTTGAATTATCTGATTATTTTTTGGGTGAATACATTTTTTATTTAAAATAGAATTATTCATATTAATTAAATTTAACCAAATACAAGTTGTATTATTTGTTATATGATTCGTTTCAGGAGAGAAATATGTTCCTGGGGAATATATACCATTCAAACTTCTTGAAGTATTCTTTGCTTGTTCATCTTGTGTATAAACAACAATAGTAAATCCTGAATCTTGTAATTTTCTTAAATATTTATCAATCATATAAGTTGAAAATCCCGCCATTACAACTGAATTAACCCCTACACAAACCTTTTTATCGGCAATATGTAAATCACATATTTGTGAAAAAATAATAATTTCGCTTCCAGAAATTGTATCTGAATTATTATTTTTTAATCCATAAACTTCAAAAAATGCACCAACCTGCATTAATACTATTGTTTTATCACCATACTCATTCTTATATTTCGCAGATAATTCAAAATATTCTTTTATAAGAGCCATCGTTATTTTTTCTTTATATATGTATTTATTTATATATCTATTTCTTTATATCATTTCCTTATATCTATTTCTTTATATCATTTCCTTATATCTATTTCTTTATATCATTTCCTTATATCTATTTCTTTATATTATTAATTTTTTGTAAAACTCATCAATAGACAACTCAGATTTTTCAAATTCATCTTTATAATAATTGGATTTATCATACTCTGAATAATATTTTATATAATAGTTGAATTCACTTGAATAATCACCTTGTCGCCACCGTGTGCTTCCATTATGATTTCTTACAGAATACATTATATAAGGAATTTCTTTTACAATATTTAATACATTATTCTGTTCCAAATGAAATTTTATTAATTGTTCTAAGTTCCAAAAATTATTATTTTCATTTTTCATTTTCATAAAATATTCATTTGAACGAAGAACAAAGTTATTCAATATATTCAAATAGGGTTCAATATTATTTTTTGATAAAACTACATGTCTATCTGTATATCCGAAATAATGTTCGCAATCTGGAATCCATATATATTTTTCATCCATTAGTTCAACTTTTGGATGCGGTAATTTATAAATAAAATCGCTTCTTGTAATAATAAATCTATCATATTTATTAATTAAATCATTATCTATAAGATTTTTTAATAAAAACCATCTAAAAAATATTAATATTCCAGCAGAACCTTCTTGTTCATTAGAACTATCTTTTATTCCTCCCAAAATTTGATTTCTAATTTTTAAAAATTCACGCCAATATAACGGTTTCTTATATGTAATTACGTTTTCTTGACTTATTAAATTATTGTTATCACTTTTTTTTATTCCATAAATTTGGTTTTTCCATATTTCGTGTGGAAAATCTTCTGAGTGTATTATAATTTCATCATCGTCATAGTCATTAATGTCTGTTATATTTTCAGAATTTCCGTAGAAGATTATATTTTCGGTGGATTCTTGTGGATTATTTATTTTTCCATATAAAGCATTCACATCTTTTAAACACTCATATTTTGGTTTATCCTGAGATATTAGGTTGTAAGCATACTCAAATGCATCACCAAAATCATCAGGTTCATCGTAAAGAAAAATATGTTTTGCTAATCTATAAAAAGGATTATTATCATCATAATCTGGTTTAATACCAATACATAAACATAAATCCGCATTTAATTCATCTATAACATTTTTTTTAAAACTATCAAAAGTTAGTTCGTGTGCCCTTGTTTCACTTAAAATAATTACAAGTGTTTTAGACATTTATATATATATATTTATAATGTTATTTAAAAACAAACTCATATAAGTATTAAAATATGACTTGTGAATTAAAAAATAGAATTAATTCCCACCTTTTTAAAAGTTCTGATTTATACAGCAACCTAGAATATAATAGAGAAATATTAATTGATGAAGTTTTCAAATTATATAAAATATATTGTAGTGAATATTTAAAAGAACCTGATGAATATTTGAATTATCTAAATAATGATATTTTATCTTTAATTGGTTATAAAGAAACCTTAGAAAAAAATAATGATTCAGAAGGTGTAAGTTTATGGGAAGATATTGATAGATTAATGCAAGATGAAAATAATAACATAATCTCAGATAAAATCAAATTATTATTACAAGAGGTCCCTTTATATTTCTTGATGTCGTTATTATCAATTATCTATTGTTTTATTACTATTTCTGAAATAGAAACTAATGAAAATAAAGATGAAATAGAAAATAATGAAAATATCTAAATTATAATACTAAAAAATCACCGTCTTTATATCCAAAATTAATTATTTTTTTTTTCAAATAATAAAAATTTTTTTTATCAATTAGATTTAATTTATAATAAATATATTTTAATAAAATAAGTACCAAACTTATAAAATAAGGAAGCACAATTTTTTTTTTATGTTCATATAAAATATCATTTTTTACATATTCATTATATATTGACAATTCAACCTTAATATTTTCTTCTTCATTTATATACATAACTTTATAACCCTTAACAAGTTTATTATTATGATTAAGTCTCCATAAAATTTTCTTAAAATCGTGTGGATTAATATCTAAATAATATCGTAGTTTATTTACCATAGAATGTTGGTTATTAGTAAATATGTCAACATCTATGTCACTACTTCCGTGAAAATAATCGTTTCTTAGAACACTTCCGTAGAAATATAATTTGGTATCTAAATTATATTCTAGATTTTTAAAAAAAACAATAATATTTTCAGGCAACTTATTTTTTATTATATCCATATTAAGATTAATAAATATTATAAATTTCCACATTTTTGTAAAGGGTATAACGAAGTAAAATTTATAACGAAGTATATATTGGAAACACTTATTGTGTAAAAATGTAAAAGAGAGAAATGAATAAACTACTTAAAGAACTTCTTCGTCCTTTATAAAATTATGTAATAATATATCCTTGTTATTATTATTTACATCACCAGATAATACTGATGATTCATACATTGCTCTAATTACATCATTTGGTGCATTACTCCCAACTTTTATAAACCCGTGTTCTTTTAAATGTTTTTTTACTTCATTTATATTTTGTCTTTTAAGATTTTTATGAGCATCAATTATTTGTTTTCTTGTATTATTATCTTTTATTAATATCCCAACTTTTCTATAAATATTGGATTTTCCTAATGTATAACTTCTTTTTATAGTTTTTTTTATATTTTTTTTATTTTCTTTTTCTTTTTCTTTTTCATTTTGTTGAGGAATTTGTAGTGGTATTTGTAGAGGTGTCAGTTGAGGAATTTGTAGTGGTATTTGTAGAGGTGTCAGTTGAGTGGTTTGTAGTGGAATTTGTAGAGGTGTCAGTTGAGTGGTTTGTAGTGGAATTTGTAAAGGTATTGGTTGAGGCTGTATATTTTTATTTTCCATTTGTTTTAGTTTTTGTTTTATTAATTCTAATTTCTTACTTCTCTCATTATAATCATCTGCTTTTATTTGTGGTTCAGAAACATTAAAATTTATATTATTATTTGTATTTTTTTTCGTAGTATTCCATTTTCTATATGTTGGTTTAATTCCATTTTTTAAACAACCATAAGGAATATTATCATTAATACAATAATTATTTATTTTTAATTCAGGTTCTAATGGTTCTGGGTTTGGTTTATAGTTATAAGGTTCTTTTAATTCTTCGGGTAAATCCAAATTTATTTGAGGACACAACTGCGGAGGATAATTATTCGGATTTTTAATTGTTTTATTCAATATACTTACTTTATTTTGATTTTTTTCATTTTCTTTTTTCTTTTTAGAAAGTTCAGACAAATAGTTAATAGACTCCATAAATTCATCTGTAAACTCATTAATACTTTTACTTTTTTCTGAACCCAATAATCCAGGTGATTTTATTTTATTCTCTCTATTCTTATGTTCCCTTATTTTATTTAATAATTTATTCTTTAATAATGAATTCGAATTTACCATTATAGATTTGGGTCGCACTACTTTTTTATCTCTATTTTTCCTAGTTTTATTTTTATCACCAATTGAATTAAATAATTCAGGATTTATTTTAATAGTTTTTTTTAATTCCGAAGTCATAATAAATAAAAACATTTAAATTTATACATCTTAAACCTTAAACATACATAGAACTAATCAAATTATTAGTATTTGTTCTTTTAACTATTTCATCATTTTTTAAATAAATTTCAAAACCTTTTTCTAAATCAGTATAAGTAATTATCTTTTTTTCTTCGAGTGTTTTACAAAAAACTCTCCTGCTATGAGCAATTTTTATTTTTGATAATAAGACTTCAATATCTCTACCAAAATACTTGAAATAATTTATTTTTTTACTAAACCACTCCTCATTTATTTTTGAATTCTCCTCTATTTTCCAACCAATATTTACTACTTTTTTCAAAAATATATTATATAAATCACCACCTTTATAGTCATCAATTTTAAATACCCAAGTAAATCTTGATTTTAATCCTTGGTTGTGTATGAAAAAACATTCATTTAATTCTTTTTCATATCCAGCAACAATAACCATTAATTCATTCTTATAATTACTTAATGCCTCACATAAAGTATCTATACATTCTTTTGAAAAAGAATCTATTTTATCATTACTTCCTAAAGAATACGCCTCATCAATAAATAGACAACCACCTAAACATTTATTTATAACATCACTTGTTTTAATTGAGGTTTGTCCCAGAAATCCTGCTACTAAATCGCTTTTTGTAACCTTTTTAAATGTTCCTTTTTTCAGAATATTTAATTTAATAAATATATTCGCAATTATTTTTGCTATTTCAGTTTTACCTGTTCCTGGTGGTCCATAAATAACAGTATGAAGATAATCGCCATTCACATCATCATTTAAACCTTGTATATAATATAGTAGCTGGTCTAATATACAATCTTTAATTTTGTTCATACCAATCATATTATTCAATTCAATTAATGGTTCTTTAATTTTATGAAGCAATCCAATATTTATATTATATTCAATATTTGGGTCATCATCATATTTTTCTATTAAATTTAATAAAGATTGTATATTTTTTATCTCAATATCAATATTTACTTTTGTTTTTTCAATAATCTCCATCTTTTTATCTAAAATTTTTACCAATTTTTTATATTTATTATCCATCAATAAAAAATAACAAATTATTCATTTATATTATTATTTATCAAATTTTATATATTTAATTAAAAAAAAATTGAATATATAAAATGATATAAACGCATCATCAAATAATAAATAACGCAAAAATGAGTTTTGAATCCAATAACGTTAAAGACATTAAAGAAATTAAAGATTTTGAAGATAATAATGAAAATCCTTGGACTATCATCGATAGTTACTTTAAAGGACAACATTTACAACGATTAGTTAGACATCAACTAGAATCATATAATAATTTTGTTGGATATCAAATTAATAAAACTATTGAAATGTTTAATCCTGTTCATATTAAATCTGAACAGGATTATGACCCGAATAGTGGGAAATATGCATTAGAATTACTGGTTAATTTTGATAACTTTCATATTTATAGACCACAAATTCACGAAAATAATGGAGCCACTAAGTTAATGTTTCCACAAGAAGCTAGATTAAGAAATTTCACTTATGCATCATCTATGACAGTTGATATGAATATTAAATTTATCGTCAAAAATGGTGAAAATTTAGAAAATACACAAACATTTTATAAAACATTACCTCAAATTCATATTGGGAAACTTCCCATTATGTTGAAATCCAGCATCTGTGTTTTAAGTCAATATAAACACGTTGAAAATAATCTTACTGGTGAATGTAAATATGATACTGGTGGATATTTTATTATTAATGGTTCTGAAAAAACCGTATTAGGTCAAGAAAGACCTGGTGAAAATAGGGTTTATTGTTTTAATGTTAGCAAAAATAATACTAAATTCTTATGGAGTGCTGAAATCAAATCTGTTCCTGATTTTAAATGTATTTCACCAAAACAAATTAATATTATGGTTTCCTCTAAAAATAATGGGTTCGGACATCCAATTTATATTCAACTACCCAGAGTAAAACAACCCATCCCTTTATTTATATTATTCAGAGCAATCGGTATTATTTCTGACCGTGAAATTTGTGAAAAAATTTTATTAGATATTAATGATATTAACAATAAAGAATTACTCTTGGGATTACAAGCTTCTATTATTGACGCAAATACTACTCTTACTCAACAAGATTCTATTAAATATATTACTACACACGTTATGTACACACCAATTAATATGGATAGAGATACTGGTATTAAAAAGAAACACGAATTTACATTAGATATTTTAAATAATGATTTATTCCCACACTGTGCAACCAAAGAACAAAAAATATATTTCTTGGGTTATATGACAAATAAATTACTTCAAGTTAGTTTTAAAATGATTAAACCTGATGACCGAGATTCGTATCTCAATAAAAGAATAGATTTGACTGGGTCATTATTAAATAATTTGTTCCGAAATTATTTTAATAAATTAGTAAAAGATATGGAAAAACAGGTTGTTAAAGAAATAAATAATGGTTCATGGAAATCAAATGATGACTACCTAAATATTATTAATATGACCAATATTTATAAAATTATAAAATCTACTACTATCGAAAACGGGTTGAAAAGAGCGTTATCAACTGGTGATTTTGGTATTAAACACACCAATACGAATAAGGTTGGTGTAGCGCAGGTTTTGAATAGATTAACTTATGTTAGTAGTTTGAGTCACGCTCGTAGAATTTCAACGCCAACTGATAAAAGTGGTAAGTTAATTCCACCACGCAAACTACATAATACATCGTGGGGGTTCTTATGTTTAACGGGTGATGCTGACGTTCTATTATCTAATAGAATAGATACTAAAAAAATAAGAGATATTAGAGACGGAAACTTGGTTAATACAGTTAATCGTGAAACATTATTAGATGAACCATCTCCTATGTGTAACTATTTCTGTAAAATGCCTGATAAGTTGTATGAAATTACAACAATTAGTGGAAGAAAAATTAAGGCTACAAATGACCATCCATTCTTGGTTAAAACAAATGATGGAAAATATGAAATGAAAAAAGTTGGTGAATTACAACTAAACGATAAAGTAATTATTCGACACACAGTTATACCTATTCTTGATGATAACACTACAACCATATTAATAAATAGTAATGATATTTTACAACATTATCGTTTAGAATTATTAGAAAATAATTTATTAAACTATAACATACCTACAGACAAACTTAAAATTATTGCTCGGTTAATTGGTGCGTTGAATACAAAAGGATATTTATCTAGTATTCAAAAAGATTGTTATTATGCGTCATTTAATGTTGGCGAAGAATATGATGTATTACAGTTAGACGATGATATAAGTAAGTTAGGATTTGGTGCTTCTATAATTAATAAAATAACAAATAATACTTGGGGATTACACAAAAGTGGTTCATTCGCATACTTAATGTATTTGTTTGGAGGGTTTGTTGGAAAAAAAACAAATATGAAAAGAAAAATACCTGAATGGTTAATGAACTCAGAATTATCTATAAAAAGAGAGTTTTTGTCAGGATTTCAAGGAGGTGATGGTTCAACCCTTTCTTATCGTAAAAATGGAAAAACATTAAATCCATATTTGGGTGTTACAAGTCAAACAACACATAACGACTACTTAAATGATAATATTGATTATATGAGACAAATTGTAAAAATGTTTGAAGACCTCGGGATAAAGTGTCATTTAAATACAACAAATGTTAATCAACAATATAGTAATGTATTTATTGATTTTGATTATAACGACGAAAATTTACTTAGATATTCAGAAGTTATAAATTATACTTATTGCGATGAAAAAAGGAAAAAATCAGCACAAGTAATTGAAGATTTGAAAACAAAATGTTTTAATAAAAAAACAATATATAACAATTTTATTAGTGAAAATGGATGTATAAGTGTTCCAATTCTTTCTATAAATGAAATAGAACCAGAATTAGTATATGACTTCACTACTACGAGTGAAAATCATTCTTTCGTAGCATCATCATTTGTCGTCTCTAATTGTCCCTCGGAAACTCCCGAAGGGCAGTCTGTGGGTGTAGTAAAGAATTTGAGTTATATGACACACGTCACGATTTATTCAGATTCGTCATCTATTTATGAATATATTGAACCAAATATTGAAAGTATAAATAAGTTCAAACCAAATGAAATGTATAAAAAAGTGAAAGTTTTTATTAATGGATGCTGGGTCGGTATAACAAATGAACCGAGAGATTTATATTTGATACTAAAAGAAAAGAAATATCAGGGGATTATCAATATTTATACTTCAATAATATTTGATTATAAATTGGCTGAAATCCGTATTTGTAATGACAGCGGTAGATTAACTAGACCTTTACTCCGTGTTAAAAATAATAAAATTTTGATTAATAATAGACATATTGAAGACTTGAAAAATAATAAATTATGTTGGGACGATTTATTAACAAATTGTAATATTGATGATTCAGTTTTGGAATATATTGACCCCGAAGAACAGGCATTCAGTATGATAGCAATTAAACAAAAAGATATGATGCCGAAAGATAATGGTGATATTTACAAATATACACACTGTGAAATTCATGCTAGCACAATATTCGGTATATTAGCATCTTGTATTCCATTTCCAGAACATAATCAATCTCCAAGAAATACATATCAATCAGCACAAGCAAAACAAGCTATGGGTGTTTATGTAACTAATTACGAAAATAGAATGGATAAAACAGCTTATGTGTTGAATTATCCAGCTAGACCTTTGGTTGATACAAGAATTATGGATATGATACATATAAACAAAATACCTTCTGGTTTTAATGTTATTGTAGCAATTATGACACATACTGGTTATAATCAAGAAGACTCTTTGTTATTCAATAAAGGTTCCATAGATAGAGGATTATTTCAAGCCACAATTTATCATACTGAAAAAGACGAGGATAAACAAAAAATTAATGGTGATGAAGAAATAAGATGCAAACCAGATAGAACTAAAACAAAAGGAATGAAATTTGCGAATTATGACAAAGTTAATAGTAAAGGTGTTATGCCTGAAAATACATTAGTAGAAAATAGAGATGTTATTATTTCTAAAATAATTCCTATCAAAGAAAATCGTAATGACCATACTAAATTAATAAAATATGAAGACCATAGTCGTATTTATAGAACAGATGAAGAAATATATATTGATAAAAATTATATCGATAGAAATGGAGATGGTTATAATTTCGCAAAAGTTCGTATTCGTGCCGTTAGAAAACCTGTGATAGGTGATAAATTTTCATCGAGAAGTGGTCAAAAAGGAACAATTGGAAACATCATTCCAGAAGAAGATATGCCTTTTACAAAAGACGGAATTAAACCAGATATAATTCTGAACCCGCACGCAATTCCTTCTAGAATGACAATAGCACATTTGAAAGAGACTGTTTTAGCAAAGGTTTTATTAAGTTTAGGTTTATTTGGTGATGGAACAAGTTTTGGTGATTTAGATATAAAAACAATTAGTGATGAATTGGTAAAAACAGGATATGAAGCACACGGTAATGAATTACTATATAACGGTTTAACTGGTGAACAAATAGAATGTAGTGTATTTATTGGTCCCGTATTTTATCAGAGGTTAAAACATATGGTTGCTGATAAACAACATAGTCGTTCGATTGGTCCTATGGTTAATTTAACAAGACAACCAGCCGAAGGACGAAGTAGAGATGGTGGTCTGCGTTTTGGAGAAATGGAAAGAGATACCACAGTAGCTCACGGTGCTGCTAGATTTACTAAGGAAAGATTATATGATGTTTCAGATAAATATAGTGTTTATTCGTGTAAAAAATGCGGTATGATAGCATCATATAATGATAAAACACATATTCATAGATGTAGAACTTGTGATAACAGGACAGATTTTGCTTATGTGCAAATACCTTATTCTTGTAAATTATTATTTCAGGAATTGATTACTATGAATATCGCTCCACGAATAATAACTGAAAATTAAGTATTTAAAAACAATTTCATTAATAAATTATAATGGAATTGTTTGAAAGTCATTTCAATAGTTTATCAGGAGAATTAAATTTGACGTATGATGAAATTAATAATAACTATGAATTATTTTCAAGTAAAAAAGGTGTGTCTAAACACATTAATTATTTAACATTTTTTAAATTATTTGAAGAAATGAAATTTTTAAAAAATCCAATTATTTTAGAATCTGGTATAGCATCATTTGGAACAAATAGCACATATTTATTTAATGAATATGTAAGAAAATATGGTGGTTTTTTTTGGTCTGTTGATATAAATGAAAATTTAGTTAATATTCATAAAGGTAATATGTGTCCAGCAACACAACTAGTTTGCGATGACAGTATTTCATTTTTTAAAAAATGGTCAAATGAAAATAACGAAGCCAACGTAATATACTTAGATAGTTATGATTTAGATTTTTATAAACCATATCCATCAGCCGAACACGGTTTGGGTGAATATAACGCTTTGAAAAAGGTTATTAAAAAAAACACGTTATTATTAATTGATGATACACCAGCAACACCTTATTGGTTAGATACACGAGGAAAGTTATATCACGATATGAATGTTTATTATAAACAAAATAATTTTTTACCAGGAAAAGGTATGTTTGTATTAAATGAAATTACAAATGCCGAGAAATTAATTCATAATTATCAAGTGTTATACAAATTTTATGATTCGCCAACGAACTAAACATATAAATGTAAATTTTTAGAGTGTATGTGTAGATTAAAAATAAGATATTTTTTATTTTTTATTATAATAAAAGGTCGTTTTATATTTTCTATTGTATTCCATTCAAACAAATAATTATTATATTTAATAACACAAGTTTCATTTACAAACCCAACTGTATTACTACTATCATTTCTTGGGTCTATTCCTCCCAAATATTGACCAATTGCTGCCGCATCAAATATCATATTAAATTTGTCATAATTATCACTAACAAATTCTTCCTCCTCGCTTGAACAATAAATATTTGGAAAAATAGGAAAATTTTGTATTAATCCCGTTTTATCTTTTATATTTTTAAAATTATACATATCATTCAAATTATTATCATAGTTATCAAGTATAGTTTTAAAAACATTAAAATCTGGAATATAAATTATACTAGCAATATTTCTATCGAACGAATCAAATGGAATATAAAAATATTTCTTATCAAAATTATTCAATATAGTTTCAATATTGTAATATAATAAGACGTCATTTTCTATATGTATAACATCTTTAATATTATATTTTTTCATAAATTCATAAATATAAAAAAAACGAAATGAAGTTAATTGCCAAAATCCATTTCTAAAATTTTTATCGAGATTACTATTTGAACCATAGTTAAATGAATGATTAAAATCATTTTTATTAATTAAATAAATATGTTTTGAATATTTCTCAAATTTATTAAAAAAATCAATTTCTGTTATAACATAAATATTCTTGTGATTTAATTTAATTAATTGTTCTATATTTAGTAAAATATATTCTTGAAAATTTACCAAACACGTTAAAACAATACTCATAATAATTTTATATACTTATATTGATTTTAAATTCATTTTTTAAAAAATTATAATTGATTAAATTTAAAAATGTTTTATTATTGAAATCATAATTTTCATAATTTAAGTTGTCTTCATCTAATTCATCCCAATTATTTAAAACTAATAAAGGGACATTATATTTAATTAGTATACGAGTAAATTCACCATCGATAACAATTGGGACAACTTTCAAATATAATGCTTCCCATAATCTATGAGTATCTACGCCATTTCCAGCAGGACATATACAGAATTTATATTCTTTTAGTCTATTAAGGTTTTCCGATGGTTGAACTGTTTCAAGCCATTCTAGTCTATCTTTAAAAATATTGTAGCAATTAATTCTTTTATTGTAATTTGTGGAAATATTAAAGTTAAAATATATCTTTTTAGACTTTGACAATACAAGTGGTAAATTATTAAAAATACTAAAATCCCCGTGTTTCCACATACTATTTGCAAAACCGATTGGTATCAAAAATAATTTGTTATGCTCAAAACATATATTTTGAGAATACCATTTAATAAGTTTGTTATAGTTCAAAATTTCATTTACTTCTTCACTCAATATAATATTTTCATCTGAGTTGTGTGTAACTAAAATAAATGGATTTTTAAATAGATGGACTTTATTTGCAAAATCTGTTATTCTATAAGAATAACAAAAAATCAAATATGGATTATTGAATATATTATTTATATTATTTATATTTACGTGTTTATTGACATCCTTTTTAATTATGGGGTTGTAATTAAAATCTTCATCATATCCCAAATAAATATCACAAAGTTGTTGGATTTTATCTCCTGTAATAATATTTTGAACCATAAATATTATTATTTAATTTTTATATTTATATTATTATATAATGATATTCAATAATATTTCAAATTTTTTCAAAACAAGTGATTATTTACCAATATTAAATGCGGTTTTAGTTGTAGATATAGTTGGTATAATAATGAGTTTCAACGGAATTATAAAATCTTCGTATTTACAAAAATGGTATATAAAATATAAAAATAATGCTGTAATTGCCGATGTATTAGTAATAGTATTTGGAATAATAATAACCAGATTTTTTTATACTTTACTTTTCAAGAAATTTAATATAGTTTATTTCATTCTACTCGCATTACTAATTCAAATTACACACGATATATTATTTTATATAATGTTTTCATTAGTTCCACAAAATAAAAATAAAATGTTGGATTTTTTCAAAAAATATGCGAGTGAAGTTAAAGAATGGGCAATTATTGGAGATAGTATTATGATTATATCAGCGTGTTTTCTTGCTTCACTATTGGCGAATTTGTCTTTAAATTCAAATATTATTATATTGTTATTTTTAGTATATTTACTACCCTATATTTTGAATACTTATTGATATTATTAGCAGAGGACTTCGTTATTTTTTGGAGAATAATGAATATATAATTAGGGTTGTTAATGAATATAATATTCCACCCCATAAAGTATCTATTATTGCTGTTTGATTTCTCCATTTATTGAATAATGCTAAATTAGTTGTCTCATAAACTGAGTAAATTACTATTCCTAATATAAAGGCATCAAAAATACTTTTATTGTTCATAATTATAAAATAATATAATCCAAATACTAATGATAAATAACAAATTATTGCTGGATATAATTTGAAATTTATAGTTGTTCCTTGAATAATTTTAATTTGATTATCAAAATATTCTCTCATTAAAGAGAGATAAATACTATCTAATAAAATAAATATTACAAATGTAAAAATTATTTTTATCATATATTTAGGATTTATTTTTTATTATTACTAATATATATATTATGGCTGGTTTAAATATATCTTTATTTGGTTCTGGTGGATTCACTCCTAGACCATTACCTGGGTCAAGAGGATATTCTACGCTAGGAAAAGGTCTTAAAGGATTTATACCTCAAAAAACAATTGATACAAATGATATTTTTTCTGAAACCGAACAACAACGATTTCAATTGAAACAGGCATGGAACACCAATTATCAATCACAATTAATAACTTCAAAGAGGGGAAGAGTAATTACACCTTTTAGAGCTGTTAATAATTCTGGTGATATATTGAGTCGTAAAGACTATTCTTGTGGAGGTAGTTGTCAAAGTTTCCAAAGTAGACCAAACCTCAGGGGATTAAAACACAGGTTCGGTGCTATGCAGAATTCGTGCGATAACACATTTGTTCCTGCTGCCTCTTGTAATGTTAAATATGTTTATGATAGTTCAGATTATTTAACATACTTAAAGCAAAAAGCAATCGTTAAAAACTATAATGATTTATCAAATGGAGGCGATGACAGCAGCACTTCCCAAAGTGCAATCCGTGCTATTAGAAGATATTAACCTATTTGTTCTTTAAGTATTTTAACAAAACTTTCTATTTTTTTTATTCATTTGTTAATATATATAATGATATCAAATAATTACGCATCATATTATGTTCCACCATCTTCACTTCAATTTAATAATTATGTTTCTGCTCAAACAATCGGTCCATTAAATTCATCACAAACACCACCACAAATCGGTTATCATAGTTACGGTTCTTTAAACGGAAAACACCCAAATCCACCACAATTTTATCCATCAGATAATTCTAGCGAATTCTCACAAGCCAGATTTCAATATGCCCGAGCAACTGGTATTTCTCAAAAACAACAAATGTTAGCAAGAGAAAAAGCTATCGCATCTAAATCAAATGAATTCTTTTCTATGTCATCACAACGCCAAGTCCCCGTATCAACACACACTAATTATATTACACCTCCTGCTTCTTCGCTTTACACATCTATTAAGAAAAGTAGAGCTGTAGGAAAAAGTTCTTATAAACAAGGACTTCCTCCAAGTTCATTCTTAACTTATAAAAATTATAATAATAATGATGTCAAAACTGCGTTAAGATTTTCCAGAGCAGGTGGTTGTGTCGCACCTAAGAAAAAAGGGTCTATTTATAATTATACTTGCACTAATGGAAAAGTATGTAATATTGGTGCTTTTTCTGGACAAGGTTACTAATTTTTTCTTTTATTATTATATATGAGAAAAACACGTCATAATAAAAAAATGGGTGGAAACGCACTACAAGGTCCTAAGATATTTGGGAATACTAATAGTGATGCCGATGATGCACCAGTTGACCAATTTGCCGACAAATTTTATAGTGGTCTAGGTAATATTGGTTCAACCGTGTCAAACCTTGGTTCAAGTCTTTATAACACAACTGGTAGAGCAGCACAAGGAATTATTAATACAGGTGAAAACACGTCTAGTTGGCTTATTAATAAAGCAGACCAAGGTGTTGGGTCTGTTTCAAGGGGGTTGGGACTTAGTAATGGTGGTAAAATGAGAAGACACAGAATGAACCATCGTGGTGGTTTTGGATTATCTGATGTCACAAAAGCCATATCCACTACTGGAACAAACGCAATAAATACTACTGGAACCGTCGCTACTTCATTAGGAAATTCTGCATCTAGTATTCTATCTCAAACTAAAAGCACACTTGGACTCAAAGGTGGTAGAAGAACACGCAGACATAACAAAAGTAAAGGTGGTAGAAAACCGAAATCTCATAAAAGAAGAGGTGGAAGTAGAAGAAGAAAATCTCATAGAAGTTAAAACCGTGCAAAAGCAAATATAACATTAAACCCTAGATTTTCTAAGCATTAAACAATATAATATATATATTCCCAATAATGCTATTGAAGCAAAAAAGAATTGAACAACAACATCTTTTGGTAAAGTATTTTGTTGTTTCTTTGTGTTAAATGTCTCCCTACATTTAGCGTTTGTTACTGGATTTACACGATTTGGAAAACTGCAAGGATCCATATTCTGCTGGTCAATAATTGTCACAAATTGAGTTTCTGTTCCCTTATTATTATTCACATCTATTGTTTCAAGGGTTACTGCTTGACAATCTGGGTTAGAACCAGACATAAATGATTGTAATAATGAAAATGGATTTAAAACATTTAAATTACTTATTGTTCCTGGAATCAACCCTTTAAATTCAGAAAAATTTACACCTAACCCACTTGAAATAAATGGAATATTTCCTTCTGGAACATTATCAATATATACATATCTATCTACTAGATTTGATGTTTGAACATCCTTACATTTAGCACCTGTTTGAAGAAAAAATTTATTTCCAAGAGGACCACCAGTAGATGAAGCATTACTATTTCCTGTAACAAGCACCTCTACATATTGTATTAAACCGTCGATATCTTTTCCAAGTGTATTTAATGACCCATTACTCGACATACCAATTTCAGATGGTAATTTTATTTGTTTCCAATATTCATATGGTGTTCCTAACAATCTCTGTTCTACACCCTTTGCATCAGTTAATACTTCCTGAAATAAATTTGACATATATATAACTTATATAAAAAAGTTAATCAGTTGTATTTGTTGTGTCAGGAACATCCGACGTAGCACCAGTTATATTAGGGGGTGTTGTCCCGACTAAATTTGTTTGGAGGTTCGCATTATTTTCAATTAAAGTTTGCAACTGGTCATTTAACAATACTATATTTCCACAAGAATCCATTACAATACTTTTTAAATCACCCAAATCATCCATTCGTTGTTTTAAATAAGCAATATTACCTGCATTTTGTTGAGCTAAAATCATAACATTACTCGGATTATTCATATCATAATCTGTATATTGAGTATCCATACCTTCAATTATATTAGAGTTGTAATTTAAAAATTGATGAATTATTAGAATTAAAAAAAAAATTATTAGTATAATCAAAAACATTTAATTAATATATACATATAAAATATTTTATTCTTTAATTATATTAAATGTCATCAGCAGTTTTCCCACAAGGAACAGAAAGTTATAATAATAGAGCATTTTCACAAGGATATACAAGTTGGAAAGGAACTGGTTCACATTCTTTTCCAATTGGTATAGCAAATGGAAATGTTAGACCACTAACAAATAAGGACTATACTAATAATGTATATCAAAAACAAGGTCTTCCCAGACCATTAAAATGGCAGTATAGAAAAGGTAAGTCAACGCAAAAAGAAGTAATTGTTATGGACCCAAATCAACCAGACCAGTATATTATAGTAAATCGTGAATCAAATTCAACAAGAAATTTTTGTAAATCATCCTCGCTTATAGGGGATTTAATTGATAGACCAGGACAATATATAGTTAAACAAAATCCGAGTGATGAAACCAGCGGAACTGCTCAGTTAAATAGTGACTGTTCAACTTGTAAAGGGGTTGGTGTAGTGAATGATTTCAAACCAGAAACTTATTTAACAAATAATCCAGAACCATTAGTATGTAGTCCAACTTTATGTTGTAATCAAGAATCAAAAGCATTAAAAAATGTTATTTATGCTTCCACAAATTTAAAGAAAAATTATTTTACAACATTACAACAATATAGACAAAATAGATGTCAAACATACCAACAAAGAGCCTTCAATTTTCAATCAGCAATTACTAGTGAAGCACAAATAACCAATCCAAATATCACTCTTTCAGACTTGAAAAATTCTAAACCAGGCGACCCATTAAGTTATTTAAATTTATATGTAGCAAATTGTTATCCAAATACAGATGCTAGTATATCTTCACAATATGGATTTGTTTTACAAATATTCGAATTATTGAAAAATCAAAATGTATTAACAACAACTGACATTGACAATTTTTTTACTCAACAAATTAGCAATTTTTATCAATTCAACATTTATTTAAGAAATATTGAAGGGGATTCTGAACAAGCTTTGAATATATATCATAACTATTTAAATAACCCTTATTTGGGTGTTCCTTTATCTGGTCCTAGCAACCCCAAAGGTTGTAAATTAGTTGTATATAAACCGAGTAATCCACAATTTGCCGTTCAAGGTGGTGTTTCTAGTAGCACAAGAATATTGAAATTAACAAATGACACAATCAGTTCAAATCTTGCATCTATACGTAAATTAAAAGGTTATAATTATAATGGAAATTTCGGTGGAAATCCAGATACACCATTTATTTATAAAAATAAGGTTGCACAATGTAATCCAAGTTATTACATTAAAAATGGAAATCCAAAAACGTGTTTCAAAAATGCGGATGATTATTTATATAAAGCATACTCAAAATTGGGAAATATTGGAGGACAACAAAATGTTCCCGAATCTATGCAGGGTTATATGGGTTAATATATATTTCAAAATAACTTAAAGAATTATATATTATTTTTTACTTTTTTGTTTACTGTTTTTTCATTTTACTATTTCTTTTCGTTTTATTGGTTTTTTCCTTTTACTATTTCTTTTCGTTTTATTGGTTTTTTCCTTTTACTATTTCTTTTCGTTTTATTGGTTTTTTCTTTTT
>Ga0209189_1000847_pt1 | contig 23832 bp, 27 predicted proteins | sample C_130820_EF_Meta_FD_187308 | JGI IMG/M metagenome (GOLD analysis project Ga0209189, IMG submission 187308) | Freshwater microbial communities from Lake Croche, Canada to study carbon cycling - C_130820_EF_MetaG (SPAdes) (version 3) | ecosystem: Environmental > Aquatic > Freshwater > Lake... | reverse complement strand
AATAGGTCAGCGACGCGCCTCCCCCGGAGTTGGTCTGGCTGTACCAATCGGAGGCGGTGAGCATCGCGTTGGCAAATGGGGAGAAATTATAGTAGGCGATTCCGCCGAGGTTGAGGCTGTAGGGCTTGAGCGAATTGGTGGAGGGAATATCGGCCCGGGTCGTGGAGAGGGGCAGAATCGAAAACGCGCCCAGCGCGAGGGTCAAGAGCCAGCCGAATCGGCTGCACGGGAGAAGAGTGCGTGATGACATGGGGGTTTGGGGGTTTGGGGGTTTGGGGGTTTGGGGGTTTGGGGGTTTCCAACCCAATCAACCTATCACTGTCTTACTCTGTTTTTTTCTCAAATCTATCTTAGCAACTCCCTCCTGCTTTCCAAGGAATTTTTACTTGTTTTGCTTATTGCAATGACTGCTGATGAAGGACAGGGAAATGGAAAGCCGGAGGAACCGGCGGCGATGATTTCCATGCGTACTTTTCAGCGGGTGGATCGAAATCGGAAGTGAATCCGCAGGGACGCGGGCGGATGTCCCGCGCGACCGGAAGCGATTGCGGGAAAATCTCCGACCCGCCCGAAAACCAGCGGAAAACCACTTTTTTCACTCTTCCTGCAGGGATTTCTTTCCCTTGCAAAAATGGCTGTGTATTAGTGTGGCTTATCGTTTTTTACCAATGAACATCCACGAATTTCAGGCCCGTGAACTTTTTGCCGAATTCGGCGTCGCCACCCAACCGGGACGCGTCGCCCTGACCCCCGCCGAGGCGGAGTCCGTTGCCACCGGACTGAGCGGAGGAAAGTTGGTCATCAAGGCCCAGATCCATGCGGGTGGACGCGGCAAAGGAACCTTCAAGAACGGATTCAAGGGCGGAGTTCATCTCTGCGATACACCGGCCGAGGCCAGGGATCTCGCCTCCAACATGCTCGGCCAGGTTCTTGTCACGCACCAGACAGGTCCCGAAGGAAAGGAAGTCGGCAAGGTCTTCGTCGGCGAGGCCGTCGATATCGCGCGGGAGCTTTACTTTGCGATCCTGATCGACCGTGCCACATCCCTTCCCGTGGTGATCGCAAGCACCGAGGGTGGAGTCGACATCGAGACCGTCGCCGAGAAGACCCCGGAAAAGATCCTCCGGCTTTCGATCAGTCCCTTCCTCGGCATCATGCCCTACCAGACCCGCCTCATCGCCGCCTCCCTTGGCCTGAAGGGCCCGCTGATGAATCAGGCCTCCAAGCTCTTCACCAACCTTTACCGCCTCTTCATAGAGCGCGACTGCTCCATGGTCGAGGTGAACCCCCTCGTCGTGACCCAGGACGGCAAACTCATGGCCCTCGACGCGAAGTTCAACTTCGACGACAACGCCCTCTACCGCCAACCCTCGATCGTCGCGATGCGCGACGTCACCGAGGAGGATCCGCGCGAGGTCGAGGCTTCCAAGCACAGCCTCAACTACATCGGCCTGGACGGGAATATCGCCTGCCTCGTCAATGGCGCCGGACTGGCCATGGCCACGATGGACATCATCCAGCACGCCGGCGGCAGCCCCGCCAACTTCCTCGATGTCGGCGGTGGAGCCACGCGCGAACAGGTCGCCTCGGCCTTCCGAATCATCCTGGCCGACAGCCGCGTGAAAGGCATCCTTGTCAACATCTTCGGCGGCATCATGGACTGTGATGTGATAGCCAACGGCATCGTCGAGGCCGCGAGGGAGACCGGGCTTTCCATCCCGCTGGTCGTCCGACTCGAGGGAAACAACGTCGAGGCGGGAAAGCAGACCCTTGCCGAAAGCGGCCTGAAACTCGAGAGCGGGGAGAACATTCTCGATGCAGCAAAGAAGATCGTTGCAGCGGTGAAAACCGCCTCCTAGAACCCCCCGAGACCCAACACACCACACTTTCCAAACACCATGTCGATCCTCGTCACTCCCGACACCAAGGTTCTCATCCAGGGCATCACCGGCAGCTTCGGAGCCCGCCACGCCAAGCTCAGCCTCGACTACGGCACGATGGTGGTGGCCGGAGTCACCCCGGGCAAGGGCGGCCAACTCTTCGAGAATCAGGTTCCCATCTTCGACACCGTCGATCAGGCCGTCCGCGAGACCGGGGCGACCGTTTCGGCCGTCTTTGTCCCCCCCCCGTTCGCCGCTGATGCCATTCTTGAGGGAGTCGCCGCCGGCCTCGATCTTGTCGTGGCCATCACCGAAGGCATTCCCGTCATCGACATGATGAAGGTCAAGGAAGCCATGAAGGGCTGCAAGACCCGCCTCATCGGCCCCAACTGCCCGGGACTCGTCACTCCGGGCACCGGTGGAAAATCCCACGGCGGTTGCCGCATCGGCATCGCCCCCGGCTACATCCACAAGAAGGGGAATGTCGGCGTCGTCTCCCGCTCCGGAACACTCACCTACGAGGCCGTCTGGCAGTTGACCACGCGCGGTTACGGCCAGAGCACCTGCGTCGGCATCGGCGGTGATCCGATCAACGGCACATCCCATCTCGACATCCTCAAGATGTTCAACGACGACCCGGAGACCGAGGCGATCATCATGATCGGTGAGATCGGCGGCACGGCCGAGGAGGAGGCCGCCGCATGGGCGGCGGAGCACTGCAAAAAACCGATTGCCGGGTTCATCGCCGGGGCAACGGCCCCCGAAGGGCGCCGCATGGGACATGCAGGCGCCATCGTCAGCGGTGGTCAGGGGACTGCCGAAGGAAAGATTAACGCCCTCCGCGCCGCCGGTATCGAAATTGCGGAAACTCCGTCCGACATGGCCGATGCCCTCATCCGCCGGATGAAGCGGTAAGAACCCTTTTTCAACACGAACACCCAACCGCCAACTCCCATGCCCGTCATTGCCAAAGGACTCGAAGGTATCATTGCCAACTCCACCGCGCTGAGCGATGTGCTCGGCGAGGAGGGAACCCTCATCTACGCCGGTTACAACATCAACGAACTGGCCGGAAAAGTCAGCTACGAGGAGGTTGTCTATCTCCTCTGGCATGGTGAGCTTCCCAACAAGGCCCAGCTTGAGGCTCTCCATCAGGAACTGGGATCCGAGCGCGAACTTCCCCAGGGTATCATCGACTTCCTGAAGGCCGCCCCCGGGGACGCGAATCCGATGGATGTCATCCGCACGGCGGTCTCCATGCTCGGTCTCTACGACAAGGTGCCGACCGGCGAGATCGATCCCGTGAAGAACCGCCATCGCGCCGTTTCCATCACCGCCAAGGTCGGCGTGATTGCCGCGTATTACCACCGCGCCCGCCTTGGCCGGGATCTCCCCCCGGTTCGCAAGGATCTTGGTGAGGCCGCCCACTTCCTCTACCTCCTCAACGGCGAAGTGCCGACCGCAGAAGCCGCCAAGACGCTCGACGTCGCCTACGTCCTCCATGCCGACCATGGCATGAACGCCTCCACATTCTCCGCCCGCGTCACGATCGCCACCCTGAGCGACATCTACTCCGCCGTCACCTCGGCCATCGGGACTCTCAAGGGGCCGCTTCACGGCGGCGCCAACGAGGGAGTCATCCACATGCTCCAGGAAATCGGCGACGAGAGCAAAGTCGACGGCTGGGTCGAGCAGGCGCTCGCCACCAAGAAAAAGGTCATGGGCATCGGTCACCGCGTCTACAAGACGCTCGACCCGCGGGCCCCCCATCTTCGCTCCATGGCCATCCAGCTCTGCGAACAACTCGGAGAGGGCAAGTGGATCCGCATGTCCGAACGCATTGCCGAGCTCATGAAGGAGCGCAAGGGCCTGAACGCGAACGTCGATTTCTACTCGGCAACCGTCTACTACTCCCTGGGCCTCCCGACCGACATGTTCACCCCGATCTTCGCGATCGCCCGCACCTCCGGCTGGACCGCCCATATCCTCGAGCAACTCGCCGACAACCGCCTCTACAGGCCGCTGAGCGAGTATGTCGGACCCGCGGTGGGAAAAACGGTTAGGCCCCTCGACCAAAGGTCGTAGGGAAAGGCCTTCAGCGGCTGTTGAGGGCTGCGGGTTTTTTGGAACGAGCCGGCCAGGCGCCGAGCGAATCCGCTAAGGAACCGCTGATTCCCTAACCCGCCGGGATTTCGGGCCGGTTACTCCTCGCCCTTGGAGAGTTTGGTCAGCACGCTGAGATCCTCGAGCGTCGAGGTATCCCCGGTCAGCGACTGACCGCTGGCCACCTGCTTGAGGAGTCGGCGCATGATCTTGCCGCTGCGGGTCTTGGGCAATAACTCCGCAAAGCGGATCTCATCGGGCTTGGCAATCGGGCCGATCGAGTGGCCGACATGGTTGCGGATCTTGTTCTTGAGGTCATCGCTCGGCTTCTGCCCCTCGCGAAGAACAACAAAGGCGACGACTCCCTGGCCCTTGATCTCATCGGGTCGACCCACCACCGCGGCCTCGGCGACCGAGGGATAACTTACCAGGGCGCTTTCGACCTCGGCGGTGCCGAGGCGATGACCGGCCACATTCAGGACATCGTCGATGCGACCGACGATCCAGAAGTTACCCTGCTTGTCACGTCGGGCCCCGTCACCCGTGAAGTAGGCACCCTTCACCTCGCTCCAGTACTGCCGGCGGAAGCGGGTCTTGTCTCCCCAAATCCCGCGAAGCATCGAGGGCCACGGTTTGCGGATCACGAGTTTGCCCCCCTGTCCATGGGGAACCTCCTTGCCATCGTCATCGACGATCGCGGCATCAACCCCGAAGAAAGGAAGGGTGGCGGTACCCGGCTTGCAAGGTGTCGCTCCGGGAAGCGGTGAGATCATGTGGGCACCGGTCTCGGTCTGCCACCACGTGTCGACGATCGGGCATCGCTCATGTCCGATGTGCTTGTTGAACCACATCCAGGCCTCGGGATTGATCGGCTCTCCCACCGTTCCAAGGAGGCGCAGCGAGGAAAGATCGTGCTGCCCGGGATGGTGATCGCCCCACTTCATGAAAGCACGGATGGCTGTCGGCGCGGTGTAGAAGATGGTGATGCCGTAGTCGGCGATCAGCTTCCAGAAACGGTCGGGTTCGGGCCAGTTGGGCGCACCCTCGTACATGAAGCATGTCGCGCCGTTGCTCAGCGGTCCATAGACGAGGTAACTGTGGCCGGTGATCCAGCCGATATCGGCGGTGCACCAGTAAACGTCATCATCACGCAGATCAAAGACATACTTGGTGGATGCGTAGGTGCCGACAAGGTAGCCGCCGGTGGTGTGCAGGATCCCCTTGGGCTTGCCCGTGGAACCGCTGGTGTAGAGAATGAAAAGCGGATGCTCGCTGTCCAGATGCTCCGCGGGGCAGTCTGCGGTGACATACTCCATCTCGCGGTGCCACCAGACATCGCGTCCCTCCTCGATGTGGATGTCGATGTCGGAGCGCCTGAAAACGATGACTTTCTTGACGGATTCATTCCCCTTGAGCGCGTGATCGACGTTCTGCTTGAGGGTGACCAATTGTCCGCGACGGTATCCGCCGTCGGCGGTGACGACCACCTTGGCTCCGCTGTCGGCAAGCCTGTCCTTGATGCTGTCGGCGCTGAAACCGCCGAAGACGACGCAATGCACGGCACCGATGCGGGCGCACGCCAGCATCGCAATGGAGGCCTCCGGGATAAGCGGCATGTAGAGAAGGACGCGGTCCCCTTTCTTCACGCCGTTGCGCTTGAGAACATTGGCGAACTTGCAGACCTCCCGGTGCAACTGACGGTAGGTCAGCACCTTTTTGTCACCGGGTTCCCCCTCCCAGATGATGGCGGCCTTGTTGGCACGGGGCGTCCCGAGATGGCGGTCGAGGCAGTTTTGGGAGGCGTTGATCTTCGCCCCCACGAACCACTTCGCGTAGGGGAGCTTCCAATCGAGGACCTTGGTCCATTTCTTGAGCCAGTGAAGTTCCTTCGCCTCGCGCCCCCAAAATGTGTCGGGCTTGTTGACCGACTCGGCATGGAGCTTCTTGTATTCCGCCATGCTGCCGACGCGGGCCTTCTTGGAGAACTCGGCCGAGGGCTTGAAAATACGGTTCTCGACGAGGTGGGATTCGATGTTCTTGAGGTTCTTTGTCATGGGGGAAGAATCGTGAAGGGATCCTTATAGTTATGATTTAAGGGTCTCCGAGAGAAAGGGAAAAACTCCGACTCCCCGCCGAATTCCATTATAAAAACCGCTCCGCCCTCTCGACTAGGAAGCGGAAGCGCTCGTCGTAGAGGCCCCGGTTGTGCGTGCGGCAACAGGAGAGGCAGGCGATCCTTCTTCGCGGGATCCGCACCCGGCCATGACTCTCCCCGCAACCGGGACAACGGAGAAAGTAGCGGCGTTTCATCCTTCGCATCTCGAAAGGAAGCTGATGCGTCCGCCCTTCCCCCGGAATGCCGAGATCCTGGCAGGCCTGCCTCCATTCCTGCCCATGCGGAGCAATACGTCGACGACCGACGCGATGCTGTGCCAGCAAATGGGCCAGTTCATGAAGGAGGGTTCTCTCGACCTCGTGAGGCGAAATCCCCCTCAGCGCAGGGTTGAGCCAGATTTCCCAGCGGGAAGCGACGGCCACCCCCGCGGTCGTTCGCATCCGGGCGTTCCACCCCACGACGAGCACTCCGGAAAGCGCGGGAGCAAGTGGAAGGATCGCCTCACGGGCGCGACGCTCCAGATCGTCATCGCGTTGTTTGGAGCGCCCGGAACGGTTCGGTTGGGATGCCACGGCGTTTCCTGGATGCAGATCTCTGCCGACCAGCAGAGCCAAGCGGGAGAGGATCCGCTTCATCCGGGTTTACCTTGCGGCCTGCCTGGCAAGCACTCTGGCAAAGGCCGTAATCGCCGTGCGAATATCCTCATCCGACGTGTGACGTCCCAGGGAGAACCGGATGGTGGAACGGGTAAGTGCCTCAGGAACACCCATCGCACGAAGGACATGCGAGGCCTGGATCGAACCAACCATGCAGGCTGATCCGCTGGAAGCGGCAACCCCCTCGAGATCCAACCCCATGAGCAGGGTCTCACCATCACAATCTGGAAAACTGACGTTGAGGGTATTTGCGATGATATGCACCTCGGGGGTGTTGCGGATCGCGTTGGGACAGAGGTTCTGGATGCCCTCCCAGAGCGCCTCGCGAAGATTGGACTGACGCAGGAATTCGGATCCCTCCATCACCTCGGCGACCGCCAACCTTGCAGCCGCGGCCATTCCCGCGATAGCGGCGGTATTCTCGGTTCCCGGGCGGCGTTCGTTCTCATGGAATCCGCCGTGCTGGATCGCCTCGATGGAAACTCCGGAGCGCAACCAGAGGAACCCGGCTCCAAGCGGTCCGTAAAACTTATGAGCGGTTACGGATATGGCATCCACCCCAAGGTCGGCGGGGCGGCAGGGAAACTTCCCGAAAGCCTGAACGGCATCCGAGTGCAAGAGGACGCCATGCGCGCGGCAAAGCGCGGCCAACCTGTCGATAGGTTGGAGAACGCCGGTCTCGTTGTTGGCAATCATGACGGAGACAAGGAGGGTCTCGGGTCGGAGGGCGGCCTCAAAGACTGAGGGATCGACCATTCCCCGCGCATCAACGGGAAGAATCGTCAGGCCGAACCCCTCGCGGGAGGCAAGCGACTGAACGGCGTGGAGCACTGCATGATGCTCGGTGGCAACGGTGATCAGATGGTCTCTTCCGGGCCGACGGTTACGGCGCGCCAGACCGAGGAGCGCGAGATTACAACTCTCGGTTCCTCCCGAAGTGAAGATGATCTCATGGGATTTGGCCCCGAGGAGCGAGGCGATCGTGTCCCGCGCATCGTCGATGGCGGCGCGGGCACGGCGCCCCGGAGCATGGATGCCGGAGGGATTGCCAAGATCGCCATCAAGCATGGGAAGCATTGCATCACGCGCCTCGCGGCAGAGGGGCGTGGTCGCATTGTGATCGAGGTAGATCATCGGTCGGAAGAATCCTCCATGGTCGCCGTCAACCGCAATGCTTCATGTGTTGTTTTTTCCATCCCCTCTCCCGGCGCCCCGGATGCTCTCCTTGCCATCAAAGCATGCCTCGTCCAGCATCGGAATCCGACATGACCGCAGAATCCATCCTTCCCGATCTTCAGGCAGCCATCCTCTGCGAGGATGTCCGCGCGGAAATCAGCGGCCAGCAGACCCTTGTCGGGGTGATCGGGGCGATCCCGACACCGACGCTTCCGATCGGGTTCTTCAAACTCTGCCTCTGGACCCGCTGGTGCGGAGGTAGCGGCGACTTTGTCCAGAAGTGCCTGATCTACGATCCCGAGGAGGATCAGGCGATCGCCCAGGCCGAGGTTCCCTTCAGCCTGTCCGACCTCAACGCGCACGCCACGAACGTTCATTTCTTCGGCGGCGTCCAGTTCCAGAAACACGGCACCTACCATGTCGAGATCCTGATCGATGAGGAGATCCGCTTGCGGATTCCCCTGCCTGTGATCGAGATGGGGAATCCGGGCGAAAGCGCGCCACGCTGAAACCGCAATCCTCCTCCACTCCCGGAGGTGTTCAGAAATCGAGAACCTCCCCGTCCTCAGGCAGGAAGACATCGCTGACATTCGGGAGGAGATTTTCCATCCTCGTCCTGAGATCCGCGCGGTCGGAGGCATACCCCTCCGAGAGATGGACGAGGCAGAGGGCATGGATCCTCGCCGGGGCCAGAACGGCGGCAAGGTCTTCCGCGGAAAAATGGGCGAGCTCGCTGACCAGAACCGTGAGGGGTGAGGCAATCATGGGGGCAAGATCAGCGGCTCCGCAGAGGTCACCGCTGAAGACCGCCCTGAATCCCCCCGAAAGGATTTCCAGCGAGTACGACTCGCAGGGGCGTTCCGGATCGGCACCGGAAAGACCCCGGTAGCACTTCTCAAGATGAGCATTGGGCCAGGGAACAACAGAAACCCCGTTTCCAAGATCCACGGCCCCCCGATCACTCCATGCATGCCAGGCGATCGCGAAGCCAAGCCCCTCCTCCGTCAGGTAGAGTGCCGCGATCCAGGCGCGAAGCGAGGAGATCATGTCTCCGGGAAGATGGATGGAGAGCTTCTTCGAACGCCCCAGCAGCATGCAGCCCTGCAGAAACGCCGGAAGCCCTCCGATATGATCGACATGACCGTGGGTGATCAGAACGGCGTCAATCTCCCTGACCAAGTCACCCCGCTCTCTGAGCAGGTGAACGCACGGTTCCCCGGCATCGATGAGAAGATGCCGCCCCTCAAGCAGAAGCAGGGCACTGGAGAAAAACCGGTCTTCAGAGGGGATGCCCGGTCCCGTTCCAAGGAAACTGATGGAAGCCATGGAAAAAAGGTCCGTGGTCCGGCATGAAAAGCCAGCCAAATAACCGGGCGGCTCCCCTCCTTCCAAAACATCACGGGGAGACGCCGTGAAAAAACTCTTTTCTCCTTTGACAGCGGGGAGCACTTCTCCTAATCTCAGCAACCTTTCCCGAAATCCCAATGAAGACTTTTTCAGCCAAAGCCCCCGAGGTCAAACGCCAGTGGTGGGTGATCGATGCCAAAAACCAGCACCTCGGCCATGTCGCCGTGAGGGCCGCAAATCTCCTGCGCGGCAAGCACAAGGCGATCTTCACTCCGCATGTTGACACGGGTGATTTCGTGGTGGTGATCAACGCTTCGGAGGTTCAGATCGGCGGCAAGAAGGAGACCCAGAAGACCTACATGAGCTTCTCCGGATTCGTCGGCGGCCATAAGTCCGAGACCTTCCGCCAGCGCCGCGAGCGCCGTCCTGAACTCCTCATTGAGCGCGCCGTGAAGGGCATGATCCCTCATAACCGCCTCGGACGTTCCATCTACGGAAAGCTGAAGGTCTACGGAGGTGCCGAACATCCCCACTCAGGCCAAAACCCACAGCCCGCCAACTAACCTTTCCTTCACAGGATCCAGATTTCCAAACACTCATGGCCACAGCACAAACCGCCACCACCGGCCGCCGCAAGACGGCAGTCGCCCGCATCCAGATCGCACCAGGAACCGGCAAGATCAGCGTCAACGGAAAGAACTTCGACGAGTACTTCACCACGACCTCAATGCAGAACACGGTCCTCAAGCCCCTTGAGACCGTGAATGCCGCCAAGAACTACGATGTCGTGGCCAAGACCACAGGCGGCGGACTTCAGGGTCAGGCCGGTGCCCTCAGCCTTGCGATCGCCCGGGCCCTCAATGAATTCAACGAGGCAGACCGCCCGGCCCTCAAGGCCGAGGGGTTGCTGACGCGCGACCCTCGCATGCGCGAGCGCAAGAAGCCGGGCCGTCCCGGAGCCCGCAAGCGCTTCCAGTTCTCCAAGCGTTAATTTCACACGGTTGTCGGCTCACCCAAAAGCCGTCACCGCCAACCTTTCGAAGAGCTTCCCCCGGGGGGAAGCTCTTCTTATTTTTGGGGTTCATCCATCGGAACACACTATCATGATCTTACCTCACGGCGGCCCTCGCAAGTTGACCCCGATCCTGAAAACCGCATGGGATGAGTCCATCAAGTCGCTGCGGGCAAACCTTCTTCCCGGCCTGATCCTGCAGGCACTGATGGCGTTTCTGGGCGCGGCCTACCTCTGGCACCCCGGAACACGCCACCTCCTCCTGGAACTGGCGCGTCTCCGGACACATTGGGGCCTGTTTTTTTCCTTCCTTGGGACATCCCTGGCATCCGCCCTCCTGCCGGAAATCCTCAGTCTCCTGAAAGGCAGGCCACGGGGACAAATCCCCTCCCTCGCTTCCCGCATGCTCTTCGCCGTTCCGTTCTGGGGACTCGTCGGGATGCAGGTCGACCTGTTCTACCGGCTTCAGTTCTGGCTCTTCGGCCCCTCGGACACCTTTTCGGTCATTGTCTGGAAGGTGCTGGTCGATGCCTTCCTCTACTGCCCGCTGATAGCGATGCCTGAAGCCGTTGCCATCTTTCTCTGGCGCGATCACGGCTACACAAGGAGGGGGTTTCAGGGTTGGTCACCCGGACGCTTCTACGCCCTGAGAATCTTTCCAGTGTTGATGGCCAACTGGATGGTCTGGATTCCGCTGGTCAGTATCATTTACTCCCTCCCGCAAGCCCTGGGCATACCGTTCTTCATCATCGCACAGTCATTCTGGGTCATGGTCTTCACCACCCTCTCGGAGAGAGGTGATCCCCGGCATCCCGCCGCCTGATCAGGGATGGTGATTTTCCGGATATTGCCAAGAGGGACGGAACACCATTAACTCCCCCCATAAATTCCATGGAACCAAACCTTATTCAAATCCTCTTGCTCGGACTCGTTCAGGGAGCCGCCGAACTCCTCCCGGTCTCCAGTTCCGCACACGTGATCGTGGCAGAGAAATTGATCGGCCTTGATCCGGCCAGTCCCGGCATGACGTTCCTGCTGGTGATGCTTCATACGGGAACCATGTTCGCGGTGGTCCTCTACTTTTGGAAGGCCTGGAAGCGGACGTTCTTCAGCGATGCGGCCGGCTTCAAAAAGATGTGCCTCCATGTCGGATCGGCAACAGCGATCACGCTGGCGGTCGGTTTCGCCCTTAAGCACCTCATCGAGAAGGTGATCGTGCACGGCGGCAGTCACGACGAGATGGAGGATCTCTTCGGCCGCCTTCCCCTGGTGGCTGGGGCCCTTATGGCGGCAGGTCTTCTGATCCTGACGGCAGGGTGTCTGCGCGGCAAAAATGGCCAGCGGGAGATAGGACTCCCCTCCTCTCTCTGGATCGGCATATCCCAGGGGCTCTGCCTGCCCTTCCGCGGACTCTCACGATCCGGCACCACCATCTCGACCGGCATGCTCCTCGGACTCTCCCGCCAGCGCGTGGAGGAGTTCAGCTTCGCCCTAGCTGTCGTGATCACCCCTCCCGCCATCGCCAAGGAACTGCTCCGGTTGCTCAAATCCCATTCTGCGGATGCCTCCCCCGCACAACTCGCCCACCTCGTGACACCGGGTCTGCTCGGGATGGTCGGCGCCTTTGTGTCGGGACTGCTCGCCCTGAAGCTCCTATCCAGTTGGCTGGAAAAGGGTCACTGGTCATGGTTTGGATATTACTGCATCGCCTTTGCCGGATTTGTTTTCTTTCTGGCATCGAGGGGGTACTAGCCCTTAGTACTCCCTGCATGAAACTCCCACTCTTCCCCATTGTTCTCGCCGCGATCCTTCTTACAGGTTGCGCCTCCGGGTCGAAGATAACCCTTCTCAGCGCGGCCGGGTTCCGAACCGTCGTTCCTTCCACACCCGCCCAGATCGCCCAACTCAAGTCGATGCCCCAGCGCAAAGTGGTGCCCGTCACGAAGAAGGGCAAGACCGCCTTCCTCTACGCCGATGCGGCAAACAATGTCCTCCTGATCGGCAACCAGAAACAGTACCAGCAATTCCAGCAATACAATCTTCAGTACAAGATCCAGCAGGATCAGGAGGCAACTGCGGCTCTGAATGCCGATGCCAGCCAGGAATGGGGTGCCTGGGGCGGCATCGGAGGTCCTTTCTGGGGCCCCTGCTTCTATTGATCCCCGGTTCACTGAAACCGATGAAAATCCCGAATTTCCTCGCCCTGCTCTGCCTGCTCGGTACTGCCGGGTGCTCCAATATCGGCGAAAAGAGGACCGAGTTGGCAGCTTCCGGCTTCCTGACCATTCCCGCAACAACACCAACGCAGCTTGCCAGGCTCCATTCCTTGAAATCAGGCAAAGTCGTTCCGCTTCATGGCAAACAGGGAACCGTCTACATCTTTGCCGATGCCGCCAAGAAGGCCCTCATGGTGGGAACTCCCGCCCAGTATCAGCAATACCGTAACCTCAAGATCAGGCAGCAGAAGATCGATGAAAAACTCCTGGATGCGCAGGTGAATATGGACAACGCAGATTGGAATGCCTGGGGTTCCTATGCAGGCTGGGGATGGGGAGTGGCCTCGGATCCCTACTGATCCCCGGACAAAGCGGCTCGGACAGAGCCCTACTCGCTCGGAGTAAACTCCGAGATCTTGGTTCCCTGAAGGCCAAGCCCCCCCATCAGCCCCTTCTGACCGAAGATGAAGGCGTAGATGCCCTTCTGAAGCGTGGTGGTGGAAAGGGAGGAAGCCACCCCCTCATCGACAATGACAAGGCTGGGTGCGGAGCCAACCTCAAAGCCTCCGCTCTTGTGGAGATACTTCAGGGAATCCTCATCCGTAAAAAAGAGCGCATAGGCGTATTTCTGAAGCCCGGCTTGGATTCCGTAACCGACCGAAGTCGTGTTGTAGTAGCCGGCAACCATGCCATCCTTGAAGAGCACTCCGTCACCACGCTGGGCGGCGACCATGAAACCACCCTTGATGACTTCAGGAAAGATCAGGACGGCCAGCGCCTTTTCCCCGATCTTCCGGGCCTTGGAGTTGGTTTCATAGAGGTGGTGAAGAGCCCGCTCGGACTTGGCTCTCAACTCTTCCCCGGAGTAGGCCTGCGAACGGGAGGTGACGGTGAGGAGAATGGCGGGAACAAGAAGGAGTCTTAGAGATCTGCTCATGAAGGAGAGTGTCTTTTCGCGTGCTTAAGGATGGTGAGTCAGCGCCTGAGCATCTCCTGCACGGAGGCGTTGTTCATAACAAGATCAAGGATTCGCTGACCCGGAAGCGGTCTGGTGCTCAGGCAATCCAGATTGCCGTCACGACCGATCACGGCGATGGCAAAACCCTTCCGAACATCATAGGCGGCCGCCGTGGCAACCGGGTCGTTCACCTCGATGAAGGGAATGTTGGAACGGATGAGTCCACCCTCGGAGGTGAATGCCACAAAACAGAGAAGCCCCTGGGCTGCCAAACGCTCGTAGCGCCCTTTCAACTCGGCCATTTGCCCCCGGAACGCACGATCCCTCGGCGAGGGGGCGATCACAAGGATCACCGGCTTGCCTCGAAGGGATGCGAGCTGGATGGTACGGCCGGCAGAGGCTCCTCCGGAAAAGGAAGGGGCCGCGTTCACAACGGATGCCTCCTTGGAGTGAACCCGGGTTGTCGCGATGCAAATCATCAGCGAAAGGAAAGCCATCCCGATCCGGATCGGGGAGGTGGATGGATGCATGGGGTGTTCTTGGAAGCGTGCCGGAAAAACCGGTCAAACGGTCATCAACTCGGATTCCTTGTGAGTGACGTGCTTGTCGATCTCTCCCACCTGCTTGTCGGTGAGTTTCTGAATCTCCTTCTCGGCGCGTTCCAGCTCATCCTCGGTGATGACCCCCTCCTTCTGGAGTTTCTTGCTGCCGTCCATGGCCTCGCGACGGCAGGCACGGATACGGACACGGGCCTCCTCCGCAAGCTTGTTCACGGTGCGGACGAGGTCCTTGCGGCGCTCCTCCGAGAGTTCAGGAATGCGGAGCCGTATCAGCTTGCCGTCGACCGCGGGATTGATGCCAACATTGCTCTCCTGAATGGCCCGCTCAATGTCCTGAACGGTTCCCGCGTCGAAGGGCTGGATCACGAGCAGGCGCGGCTCGGGAGCCGTGATCAGCGCCAACTGCTTCAGCTTCATGCTGCTTCCGTAGGCGGTGACATCGACGTTCTCGACGAGTGCGGGGGATGCCTTCCCGGTGCGGATGGCATGGAACTCATGCATCATGAATTCGACGGCTTTTTCCATGCCGGCTTCGGCATCAAACAGGACTTCTTCTGCGCTCATGGGTAGGTGTTGGTTATTGGGCTGGGATTTATCTGGCAGACTGATCATCCGAGACGAGGGTACCCACGGCTTGCCCGCGCACGGCACGGAGGATGTTCCCGGGATCGGACATGTCGAACACGATGATCGGCATGGCATTGTCCATGCAGAGCGAAAAGGCGGTGGAATCCATCACCTCAAGACGGCGACCGAGAGCCTCCGAATAGGTGAGTTTGTCGAAGCGGACAGCAGAGGGATTTTTTACCGGATCGCTGTCGTAGATCCCATCGACCTTGGTGGCCTTGAGGATCACCTCGGCCCCGATCTCGTTGGCACGGAGTGCCGCAGTGGTGTCGGTCGAAAAGAAAGGGTTTCCTGTTCCGGCCACGAAAATCACGATGTGTCCGTTCTCAAGGTGGCGGATTGCCTTGCGGACGATGAAGGGCTCGGCGACGTTGTTCATCTGGATCGCCGTCTGGACTCGGGTCGAGTGACCGAGGTCCTCCAGGGCGCTCATGAGGGCCATGCCGTTGATCACTGTCGCAAGCATCCCCATGTAGTCGGCCGTTGCCCGGTTCATTCCCCGGTGACTGGCGGCAAGCCCTCTCCAGATATTGCCGCCGCCGACCACCACAGCCACCTCGACTCCCATCTTGCGTACCTCGGCAATGGAGGCCGCCACCTTTTGTACGATCTGGGGCGAAACGCTGTCCGAACTTCCTTTCTCCTTCAGGGCCTCGCCGCTGATTTTCAGGACGATGCGGCTGTATTTCGGGTTCTGTGTTACTTGATCGTCCATGAAAGAAGATCAAACCGCAGGATGGGCCCGAGGCAAAGTCAAATCACGCGCCCGAATCGTCCACGGCAAGGGCATGCCCCCTGGCGAATGCCGTGGAATGCATTCTTCCCTTCCCCTCGGGTTGAATCGTGCCGAGCAGCAGTCCCCCTTCACCGCAGGCAACGAGTACCCCGCGCGCATCAACACGCAGGACTGTGCCAGGTTCGCCATGCGACCGACGGGCCACGATCGCCGAATGAATCTTGACCGCGACACCCTCACCTCCAACCGAGGGCAACATGGCGACCGCGCCCGGTTGGGGTTGGAGGGAGCGGATCTTCCGTTCGAGTTCCACGGCGGAACGCTCCCAGTCGATCATGGTTCCGGACCGGGTGATCTTACCCGTCACTGTGGCCAGCGCATGGTTCTGCTCGAAACGCGGTGCGTTTCCCGCCTGCAGAAGGTCTAGGGCCTCGGCAAGAGCCGCCGGAGAGATCCCGGCCAGGCGGTTGGAGAGCGATCCCGCCGTTTCGCGCCGCCGCAGGGCAAAGCGCTTCTCCATCACAATGTCACCGGTGTCGAGCCCCTCGGCCATGTGCATGATGGTGACACCGCTCTCCTTGTCTCCCGAAGCGATCGCGGCCTGGATCGGTGAGGCACCCCGGTGACGGGGCAGGAGCGATGCATGGATATTCAGACAAGCCAGCTCGGGGGCCTCCAGGATCTCACGCGGCAGGATGCGCCCGTAGGCCATTGTGACCATGACCTCGGGAGCGAGTTTACCCACCCATTCAAGGACCTCTGGATGGCCGGGAGATTCCGGCTGCAGAAGGGGAACTCCGGGACAAAGTATCAAGGCCTCCTCCTTGATCGCCGGAGCTTTCAGCACCCGGTGACGACCTGCGGGCCGGTCGGGCTGTGTCAGGATTCCGACCAGATCGTGCGTGTTGGCAAGGTAACGGAGTGCCGGGATCCCGATGTCACCGGTGCCGGCAAAGAGAATCCTCATCGTGAATCAGTATCCGAACGAGGAGGGGGCTCCCGATCCCCGGCGACGTCCCAGGCGGGAACGGGCCATCATCAACTCCCCGGCCGAGACCTCCCGGTGCCCCAGCGAGGAGGAGCAGCCGGTGCAGAGGTAATCGTAAATCTCCTTGTCGGGCAGAACCAGCAGAAGCGATTCACGGACGGGCATGGCTTTGGCGCACCTGTTGCAATAGAGCGAAGAGGCCCTGAGGTTCTCGAACTGACTCATGCTGCGTTTCCCCTTACTTGTGGCGGGCGAAGCTCCGAAAAAATACCCTTATCCAGGGAGATTCATCTCCTTCAGCAGGCCCTGGATGATCCCATTGAGAACCTCAAGCGGACTCATCGTGGCATCGATGTCGTGACGACACACCCCGGAGTAATGCTCCAGCATCGGCTTGGACTCCGAATCGTAGGTGGCGAGGCGGTGACGGATGACCTCCTCATTGGCATCGTCGAGGCGGTTGTCCCGGAGGGCGCGCTTCTTGAGACGCGCAACCAACTTGTCACGATCGGGGCAGGAGAGATGGAAAACGCGGCGCACCTCGATCAACTCCTCCATCAGGGCCGCCTGCGCCACGTTGCGGGGAATGCCGTCCAGGATGAGATAATCACGGTCGGGACGGAACTTGCCAGATTCCACGGTCTTGCGGATCGACTCGTGCCAGAGCCGCACGGTGATCTCGTCGGGAACCAGCTTTCCCTTGCTTGAATACTCGAGGAATTCCGCGCCGAGTTCGCTGGTGGGATCGAGGGATCGGAAAACATCACCGCAGGCGCAGTGGTAAAAGCCGGGTGTTTTTCCAAGAATCTTGCCCTGGGTGCCTTTGCCGCTTCCGGGGGCGCCGAAGAACAGAATGGTGCGGTAACGGGTCATGACCTATCTTCATAGTGAAGGATCGATCCGAAATCAACGCCCGCGTTCCTGACATTCATTGACAGGCGGAGCTTTGCATGGAAGATATCACCCTCTTCTTCCTCCGTCCCGATTTTCCCAGACGCCTTCCCCAGACGATGCCGGCCAACGATGAATATGTGATCGAGATCCTCAAGGATGTCGGCTTGGTGACCGCAGAGCAGATCCAGGAACTGAACGATCGCACAGGGGGCCTCCACTTGGTTGATAACCTCGTCAAGGAAGGCATCGTCTCCGCGGAGGATATCGCCCGTACGCTGGCATCCCAGAACGGGATGGATTTCATCGATCTTGCTCATGTCACTCCGAGCCCCGAGCTCGTGGGACTCCTGAGCCCGGAAATCGCCCGCAGGTACAAGACGGTGCCCGCCTCCGAGCACGACGGCTCCATCGTCCTGGCTGTGGCCGACCCGATGGATTTCGAGGCCTTCGACAGCATCGGCTTTCTCCTGAAGCGCCCCGTCGAGTTCGTCTGCGCCGTCCCCTCGCAGATCGCCGAGAAACTCGACCGCCTCTACCCTCTGGGTCTCGAGGAACTTGGAAAATCCGTGAGCGTGGTCGAGGAGGAGGAAGAGGACACCGGCAACGATTCCGCGCCGATTATCCGCATGGTCTCCAACATCCTCGCCGAGGCCCAGAACAGCAGGGCGAGCGACATCCACATCGAGCCCATGGAGAAGCGCCTGAGGATACGCTACCGCATCGACGGAAACCTTCAGGAGGTGCAGAGTCCCCCAAAAAAACTCCAGGGGGCCATCATCAGCCGTCTCAAGATCATGACCGGCTCGATGAACATCGCCGAGAAGCGAATCCCCCAGGACGGGCGAATCCAGGTGAAGGTGGGTGAAAAAACAATCGACCTCCGCGTCAACAGCGTCCCCACCGTCCACGGAGAGAGCATCGTCATGCGTATCCTCGACAAATCGTCGCTGATGCTCGGGCTCCCTGAACTCGGCTTTCTGAGCGACGATCAGGCGACCTTCGAGCAACTTGTCCAGATGCCGGACGGCATCATCCTGGTCACCGGCCCGACCGGGTCGGGAAAAACCACCACTCTCTACGGTTGCCTTAACTACATGAACAGGCCGGATCGGAAGATCATCACGGTTGAGGAGCCGGTGGAGTACCAGATGACCGGCATCAACCAGGTCCAGGTCAACTCGGAGGTTGGGATGACCTTTGCCGCCGCACTCCGTTCTATGCTCCGCCAGGCCCCCAACATCGTCATGCTGGGAGAAATCCGTGACAAGGAGACCGCCGAGATTGCGATCAACGCCTCACTGACCGGCCATCTTGTCCTCTCAACCCTGCACACCAATGATGCCCCCGCGGCGGTCGCCCGTCTTGTCGACATCGGTGTCCCGCCTTTTCTGGTCTCCAGTGCGGTGCGCGGAATCATGGCTCAACGCCTTGTCAGGAAACTCTGCGCGAACTGCAAGCAACCGGGTGAAATCTCCGAATATGAAATGAGATCCCTGAATCTCGATGCGGCGCAACTCGCCAAGGCAAGCATCATGAAGCCGGTTGGCTGCGAAAAGTGCCGGGGCAAGGGATATCGGGGGCGCATGGGGATCTTTGAGATCTTTGTCGCCGACGACGAGTTGCGCCAGATGATCAACCGGAACGCCACCACGCTGCAACTGCGCCACAGGACAAGGGAACTCGGCATGAGAACCCTTCGCGAGGACGGCATCCGCAAGGTGCTTGCTGGCCTGACCACCCCGGAGGAGGTCATCTCCAGCACCATGGGAGACGACCATTAGAATCAATATCCCATGAATCCGCATCAGGTGATCGACATCATCAAACGCTCGGGAACCGTGGACGAGGTTACGTGCGAGGAACTCCTGAACGAGGCCCTCAACTCGGGACGCCCGATCGACGACATCCTGATCGAGCAGGGGATCGTGACCAACGAAACCTTCTGCCAGATCATCGCGGCGGAACTCGGGGTCGATGCGGTCGACCTTTCAGACGTTGAACTGCTTCCGGCGCTTACTCAGCTCGTTCCCTCGGGAATGGCAAGACTCCACGGAGTGCTTCCTTTGAGCGCCTCCGGCAATGTCCTCGTGGTCGCCCTTACCAATCCCCTGGACAACCAGGCGCTTGAGGACCTTCGCTTCACTCTTAACCGCGACATCACGCAGGTTGTCGCACCAAGGCACCAGGTCGAGCAGCTCATCGCCACCAACTACGGCTCCGAGGAGACCTCCATGGAGGATGTCCTCAAGCAACTCGGCGAAACCGAGGTCACCACGATTGATGACAACGAGGAGGAGTTCAACGCGGCGGCCGCGGTCGCCGAAGCCAACGCCACCCCGATCATCCGCTATGTGGACCTGATCCTCGACCGAGCCGTCCAAGCCCAGGCAAGCGATATCCACTTCGAGCCGTTCGAGAAGGAGTTCAAAATCCGCTACCGCGTCGACGGCGCCCTCTACGAGATGGAACCGCCGCCCCGTCACCTTGCGCTTCCCGTGACCTCCCGCCTCAAGGTCATGGCCAACCTCAACATCGCGGAACGCCGCGTCCCCCAGGACGGACGTATCCAGCGTCAAATCGGGGACAAAGTGATCGACCTTCGCGTCTCCTGTCTTCCCACGCAGTTCGGGGAGAGCATTGTGCTCCGTGTCCTTGACCGAAGCGCCGTAAAACTCGATCTGGAGACACTCCAGATGCCCCCCGATGTCTACGAGTTCATCCTGAAGGTAATCGAGAAACCCAATGGCATCTTCATCGTCTGCGGCCCGACGGGATCGGGAAAAACGACGACTCTCTACGCCTGCCTTAACAAGATCAACACCATCGACTCTAAACTCCTGACGGCCGAGGATCCCGTGGAATACGAAATCGACGGCATCATGCAGGTCCCGGTTAACGAGGCGGCCGGCCTTACTTTTGCAAGTGTCCTGCGTGCTTTCCTCCGACAGGATCCGGACAGGATCATGATCGGTGAAACCCGTGATCTGGAGACCGCCCAGACCGCCATCCAGGCCTCCCTCACGGGACACCTTGTCTTGACAACCCTGCACGCAAACGACTCCACGGGCGTCGTCTCCAGACTCGTCGACATGGGAGTGGAGCCGTTCATGCTCTCGGCCTCTCTGGAAGGCGTACTCGCCCAGCGCCTGGTGCGCAGGATCTGCACGAAATGTCGCACCGCCTACGAACCCGACGAGGCGCTCCTTTCGAGACTTGGACTCACCCCCTATGACATCGGGGACAAGACATTCTACTTCGGCAAGGGTTGCTCCGAATGCAACAACACCGGATACAAGGGGAGAAAGGGACTCTACGAACTGCTCAAGGTTTCCGATCCGCTTCGGGCACTCATCAACGAACGTGCTCCTGGAGTGGTGATACGCCAAAAGGCGATGGAGCTCGGGATGAACACACTGCGAACGGACGGATTGCGCTGTATTTTCGACGGTGTCACCACGATCGAGGAAGTCCTCAAGTACACCTGAGGAGACCCAGGGGGAGTTAACGCCCCTTGAAGGGAAATAAACCCTTTGTGGTGAAGGAGAAAACCGAACCCCCGCTACGAGAATCTTCGCTTGCGGTCCTATCGAGAAGGAATAGGGGACTCCGCCGACGGCGATGCACTCGCTGGGGAAGGTACCGTGACGGGCAACGAATCGGACTTCGGGCGGGAACCCGATACCGGAGGAATCCAGAGGCTCTGGGCGATAAGTTTCTCGTTGATCGGGGCAATCAGGCTGTAACCCGCTTTGCCGTCGGGAAGCATCGGCGTTCCCCACTGGTTGCGGCAGACAACCTTTGATGCGGGAATTTTTTCACCGGCCAGGGTGTGATTGGGGACATCGACCATGGCGGGCAGTTCAAGGTTACCAAGAAAGGAGGAGCCTCCCGCAAGGAGCAGTTTGGGGATGAGAAGAAAGGGGGTAATCATCCTTTCTGATTAAACGAGCACCCTGATTCCGACAAGACCTAAACTCCCCCCGAGTGTGCCGAGGTGTTGGGCGCGCCGCGGCATCGGGCTTATGATTCCGGGCCGTGCACGAAGGTCGAATCGGCCTCTCGATGCACTCGATCACGGGATCGGTGCGCATGCCGGCGTGTGCAACACTTTCGCTCCCCCTGCCAAGCAGAGGATCGTGACAATTCCTCCATCATCTCCTTTCACCACTGTGCAAAGAGATCCCCTTGAATGGGGTCACCCGGTTTGGGTTGCGGAGGCACCTTGGTTTTACGGATCTTCTTTTTGGGTGGTTCGAAGGTCTGCTTCCACTGCTTCTGGACATCCTTGATGACCATATTCGCGCGCTTGTAGCGCTCTTTGTGCCGATTGATGGCTATGGACGGGGTTAATCTCAATACCTTGCGGGCCCTCTCAACCCTTGCATCCGTCAATTTGCCACGGAGGCGCCAATGTCCCCCTTTGGTGGTGTAGACCCCGACAATCTTGCCCGCCTCGGCATATCGGCGAAGTTGACGATCGGAAATTCCGAGAAGGGATGCCAATTGTTTGAACCTGGTCATAAGGAAGTTCTTGGAAATCTAGATGAAGAATGCCTCTTTGGGCAAGCGCAAGAACCGCATAAAGCGGTCATCATGTGTCCGATTTATTGTTATGAATCCCATCTTTTTTTCTTACTCTGGCAAGCAGAACGGGATTCATCGCAAGCTCCCGACACAAGAACTCAATGGCCTCCAGAGAGGATCCGCTCAGATGATGCTCCATCCCCTCCACATCACGCTCCACCTCCGCGGCCGCAATCCCCAGGAGCTTCAGAAAATCGGTCAGAATCCGGTGACGCTTTCCTATCGCCTTGGCGATCGCCTCCCCCTCATCAGTAAGAACCAGACCCCGGTATTTTTCATGCCTCACAAAACCCTCGGCATCAAGCCGTTTCACCATATTGGTCACGCTGGCTTGGGAGATTCCAAGACTTCCGGCAATGTCCACCATGCGGGCGTACCCCTTGACATCGATCAACTCGTGAATGCGCTCCAAATAATCCTCCACGGCGGATGATGACCTCTTTCCGGTTTTAATCATTGGTGTTGTGGGAGTGCCAAAATTCCTCAAATTGCATTGCACAAAATCTATAGCTCCATATAAATAAATTAGCCAAGGCTAATTTTTATGAGCTACCCGACGAACCCCAGCCTTCCGGAAGTCCATCGTTCTCTGGACATCCCGAGTCATCCGGGGTTCTGGAGAAAGCTCCTGGCATTCGCGGGCCCCGGTTATCTGGTGGCCGTCGGCTATATGGATCCCGGAAACTGGGCCACCGATTTGGCGGGGGGATCCAGATACAACTACGTGCTTCTCTCGGTTATCCTCCTTTCGAGCGTCATGGGCATGTTCCTTCAGCGCCTTTCGTTAAAACTGGGTATCGTCACCGGACATGACCTCGCCCAGAGTTGTCGGCTTCACTACGGGAAGGCCGCAGCCATCCCCTTGTGGATCGCCGCGGAGATCGCCATCGCCGCCTGCGACCTCGCCGAGGTCATCGGTTCAGCCATCGCACTCAATCTCCTCTTCCACATTCCAATGCTCTGGGGCGTCCTGATCACGACGCTCGATGTTCTTCTCCTGCTCCTCCTGCAGCACAAGGGCTTCCGCTATATGGAAGCACTAATCATCGTCCTGATCGGGACCATTGCCGCCTGCTTCGGTCTGGAGCTTCTTTTCTCGCGACCTGATCCGGGTGCCGTGCTGGGCGGATTCTTACCCTCTCCGTCAATCGTGACGGATCCCGGCAAGCTCTTTATCGCGGTGGGCATCCTTGGTGCCACGGTGATGCCTCACAATCTCTATCTCCACTCTTCGATCGTCCAGACACGACGTTATCCCCTTGATCAGGTCGGCAAGAGGGAGGCTATCCGGTTCGCCACCATTGACTCGAATCTCGCGCTCACGATAGCCCTCGCCATCAATTCCGCCATCCTGATTCTCTCGGCGGCCACCTTTCACCGTGCGGGAAGAACCGACGTGGCCGAAATCCAGGATGCCTATCACCTCCTCACCCCCATGTTGGGAGTCACGTGGGCCAGCACACTTTTTGCCGTGGCCTTGCTGGCTGCGGGACAGAACAGCACCCTCACGGGAACGCTGGCGGGTCAGATCGTCATGGAAGGATTTTTAAATATCCGGATACCCGCCTGGACCAGACGCCTTCTCACCCGCCTGATCGCCATCATTCCCGCCGGCCTCGTCATCGCGATTGCAGGGGAAAGGGCCACCACCCACCTTCTGCTGCTGAGTCAGGTCATTCTCAGCATGCAGCTCAGCTGTGCCGCCATCCCGCTTGTTCAGTTCAGCGGAAGCCGACGCATCATGGGGGAATTCATCGATCCGATTTGGGTCAGGATTGTCGGCTGGATCATGGCTGGAGCCATTGCCGGACTGAACATCTGGCTTCTCCTGCTTCAATTCCGAACCGGATTCTAGAGGATGGCGAAAACGATCGATGGCTATGAACTGCTGGCCACCGGCGGCGGCCAACGGCTGGAGCGATGGTGCGGTCGGGTGATTCGGAGACCCGAGACTGCGGCGACCTGGGCCTGGACTCACG
>Ga0209189_1000844_pt1 | contig 23863 bp, 19 predicted proteins | sample C_130820_EF_Meta_FD_187308 | JGI IMG/M metagenome (GOLD analysis project Ga0209189, IMG submission 187308) | Freshwater microbial communities from Lake Croche, Canada to study carbon cycling - C_130820_EF_MetaG (SPAdes) (version 3) | ecosystem: Environmental > Aquatic > Freshwater > Lake... | reverse complement strand
CCCAGTGGTTGGCGATCACGCGGTCGATGGTGGATGCATTGGCCGATTACGTTCGTGCGGTCGCGCGTGACGGTGGGAAGGTCCTCGGGAGCGAAAAATATGCCAGGGTCACCCTGTCCACTCCGGAAAAGGGTGGACTGACGGTCACGGTCGGGGGTACGGTCGACCGGGTCGAGCAACTGGCCGACGGGTCGGTGGCGATTGTCGACATCAAGACCGCAAAGAAGCCGGAAACCGGTCCCGGTGCCAAGGCGAATCTGCAGCTTAAGGCCTACCAACTGGCCTTTGATCGCAAGGCACTCGGTGATGCGGTCGCCGCGGCAACGAAACTGCACTCGGCCGGGCTGTTGTATCCGCGGGTCCCGACGAAAGACACCCCATATACGGTTCGAGCTCAGCCGGCCATGAACCCCACCGAGATGTCCGATTTTGTCGACACCGTCCTCGCCGTTGCCGTCGACATGCACTCGCCACGATTCGAGGGACCCGAGGAAGCGGCGCGGTACGGCGGAGATCCCGACCTTGAGACGTCGTGGGTTCGAATCCCGGAGGTGAGTACTCGTGACTAACATCACGCCGAAAGATCTGAAGGACATGTTGGGTCTTGATTTCGCGCCCGTGCCCGAGCAGTCCGAGGTCATTGACATGAGTCGCGAGGGCGTTCACCTGGTTCTCGCGGGAGCGGGCAGTGGAAAAACCGAGACCATGTCGCTTCGGGCCTTGTGGCTTGTCGCAACCCAAGGGGTTCGCCCCGAAGAAGTTCTCGGGTTGACCTTCACTCGCAAGGCCGCCCGGGAACTCGCGGAACGCTTCCGTCGACGAATTGCGTTGCTGCGCCATCACCGCGCCAAGTTCGCCGAATTCGGCATCAACATAGACCACCTCGCGGACGACGATCACGGTTTCGCCACACCGACCGTGTCGACGTACAACGCATTTGCCTCGGATATCTTTGCCGAGCACGCCGCGCGAATCGGATGGGATTCGGACTCCCCGGTTATCACCGATGCGACGGCCTACGCGATCGCGCGTGACGTCGTTACATCTAGCACCGACGTACGTCTCGGTGCCTACGATTTTTCACTCGACAGTGTGGTCGACGCCGTCATCCGACTATCGGCGGAACTCGGCGAATTCGACATCACCGACGATGCCGCGGTTGTTGCCTTTGCCCGAAAAATCGCTGCTTTGACGGACCTCCCTGGTAAGGACATTCAGGCGACGGAAAAATTGCGCGTAAAACTGCAGACCGTCGGTGCGATCGAACCCCTGGTGCCGCTTGCACGTGAATTTATTCTCGAAAAGAAACGACGCGGTGTCGTCGAATTCTCTGACCAAGTGACGTTCGCTCGCCGCATCATTACGCAGTTCCCCGACGTGACGCAGTCGTATCGAGACCGATTCAAGGTAGTCATCCTCGACGAGTACCAAGACACGTCGTATTCCCAAACGAGCTTGTTCGCCGAACTTTTCGGCGCTGAACGAGTGACCGCGGTCGGGGACCCCAATCAATCGATCTACGGCTGGCGCGGCGCAAGCCCCGCCAACGTCGCGTCATTCGACGACGACTTCGGCGTCCCACCCGAGATGCGGTCGCACAAACCACTCGTCACGTCGTGGCGAAACGGCACACAAATCCTCGCGGCCGCGAACGTGCTTCTCGACAACCGTTTTGAACTCAACAAACTCGACGTCGAGCGGCTGGAATCGTTCCCCGCCGCAACGGAATTCGCCATTGACGGAACGTTCGCCGCGAGCACCGCAATCGAAGCCGAGCGGATGGCGCTGTGGTTCAAGAGCCAGCTTGACCCGGCGATCAACAAACTAGAACCCAAAGATCAGCCCCCGACCATGGCGATGCTGGTGCAAACACGCACACACCTCGACACCTTCCTGTCGGCGATGGATAACCACGGTGTCAAATATCGCTTGCTCGGTGTTGCGGGAATCCTCCGCAATCCCTTCATCGCGGATCTGTATTGCGCACTGTCGGTGCTCGCGGACCCTGGCAAAGGCGCGAGGCTCGTCCGTCTCTTGGGCGGCGCACGCTGGCGGGTGTCCGTCGAGGACCTGTGGGCCCTCCATAATCACGCTCGGAATGTTGCCAATTCGTACACGACCCCCGAACAGCGCGCGAAGTTGGGCAGTTCCCTCGTTGACGACGAATCCGATTCCCTCATCGACGCGTTGGATTCGTTGCGGTACACGCCACGCGAGAAAGTCGAGACCTCGAACGAATACGACAAGCCGGTCGAATTCACCGACGAAGGCTGGGCGGAACTTGTAGACGCCGCAGAATTTTTTCACGACCTTCGGCGACACGTCGAATTGTCTGTTCCGGACATGGTCAACCTGACGGCCACGGCACTCAAACTCGACGTCGAAGCGGCTGCATCCCTTCATCACTCCCCGGCGGCGTTCCGGGAGTCATTCGATGATCTGGTTCATTCGTATCTTGCGATTCCCGCCGACCACTCGTTGCGCGGATTTGTCTCGTGGGTTTCCGAGGTCGAAAAGCGCGAGCGGATGACACCGCGCACGGACGACGCGGAGCCCGGTGTGGTCCAGGTCCTGACGGTCCATGCCTCGAAAGGGCTGGAATGGGATGTTGTGGCGTTGCCGCGATGGACCCAACCGCCCATTCCTGCCAAGGGCCAACTTCGCGGGGACAAATCAAAAGCCGCCAATGAAATGGGCTGGCTGCAATTGGGCGCGTTGCCTCGAACGTTCCGCCACGACCGTGACTACCTGCCGGAATTCGCCTGGGAAAACGCGACGACAATCGACGAACTACTTGTTGCGTCCGATTCCTACACCGAGAGCCTCAAGACGAAATTGATCCTTCCCGAGGAACGACGACTCATGTATGTCGGTGTGACACGTGCGCGTCACCACCTGTGGATTTCGGGATCGCACTTCGAAGGAAAGGGAACTACCGTCAAGATCCCCAGCACGTACTGGGACGAACTCGCCTCGGCTGGTTTACTCGACGCTGCGGTGATTGACGACGTCCCGTCCGACAACCCCGACGGTGTCGGTACACCGGTTGTGTGGCCGCGGGAAAACCCGCTCGGAGACAACGAGGAACATCGGCTCGCCTATGCCCGCGCCGTCGATGCCGTCACATCGGCCAGTGACACGATTGACCCGGCGGATCGTCGCGCGATGGATCAACTCCTCGCTCACGAAACAGTTGGCGCAGCAGAAATCCCGGTCCGAATTCCGGCGTCGCGCTACGCCGAATGGTCAATGGATTTGGCGAAGGTGCGCGAAGGAAACCGACGTCCGGTTCCCACGCGCCCTTTTCGCGCTGCGCGTTTGGGAACAGAGGTCCACCTTTGGATTGAACGCGGTGCATTTGACGATGACTTCGTCGAAGGATGGGACGAGGCAAACGACCTACCCGAGACCGACGAAGCCATGGAAAAGCTCAAAGCGACGTACCTTGCGTCGCGATGGCCGGGACTCACTCCGGTTCATCGTGAACTCGAGATCCTCCTGCCACAGGGTCGTCACATCGTCGTGTGCAAGATTGACGCGGTGTATCAGATTGACGGACGATGGGTGGTCGTTGACTGGAAGACCGGCGCACGTCCAACCGAAGACGAAAAAGACGCGAAAGCCATGCAATTGGTGCTGTACCGGAGGGCTCTCGCTGCGCTGCTTGGCATTGATGTCACACAGGTCGATGCGGTGCTGTATTACATCGCCCACGATTGGGAATGGCAGGTCGAACCCGAAAGACTTGCACGCCTCGAAGCGCTCCCGCCGATCGAGTGACTTAGAGGGGTTCGGTTATCGGATCCACCGCGGCCGCACTCATCGGGGCGGTCGCAGCGGCGTTGAAAACGATTGTCGTCGGCGCTTTCGGGGGCGCACCAAGATCAGTAGCGGGATTATCGGTCACCGAGGCGAGAAGTGAATTCAACATCCCCACCGCTTCCGACACCGTCGCGTCGTCGTTCGAATCTGTTCCGTGAATCAACCACCGGGCGATGTTCAGTTCCGACGCAAAACGGGCGCGGTGGGCAAGTCGCCGATCGTTTGACGGTCGCTCGGCGGAATAGTCCTGCATAAACTGCGCTGCGAGTTCATTCGAAAGTCGACCAAACACCGTGCGGAAATCTTCGGCAGGGTCACCGACGCGGGCATCGGCCCAGTTGATGATGCCGGTGACGTGTGGCCCGTCAACGAGCACGGCGTCGAAGTCCAGGTTGCCGTGCGTAATAGTTGGTGCGAATTGCCACAGACCCGCATCCTCAATCGCAGCGTCCCATCGATCGAGCAGAGCGCTCGGAACCTTTGTCGTTTGATGCGCACGGTCGATAATTCCCGCTGCATCGCGAAGGCAATCCAACGATGTGGACGTCGGGATGACGTTTCGGGTCACGATGGAGGTCGGCAGGCTGTGAATCGCGGCCAGAGCAGTGGCCAGTGAACGGAGTGCGGGCCGCGGGTCCTTCACTGTGGACAGCGGCTTTCCCGCCGCATCAACGGTCACAACGATTCGTCGTTTGTCTTGTGAGCCCGCTGCAAGCGTGTGGGGAACTCCGAACGGGAGTCGACTCCGGACACCTTCGCCCAACAACTGTCCAACCCGATGTTCGGCGTTTTGCAGGTCGGCCGCGGTCGCCGTGAGAGGCGAGGAAATCGAGATGATTCGGTCGTCCGACGTACGACAAACCACTCGGTCGAAATCGGTTGTCGACGCTTCGCGATAACCGTCGATTTCGAGACCGGGAATCTCGGCGACGGCCCACGCGGTTAGCATGATGGGGGACAATGCCATATCGGTACTTTAAGCCGAACCGTCGTCTGTTAGAGGTTGCCACGCGAGAGGAGCACGATGAGCGCACTCATCGAATCTCTCGACGAGAATCAACGCGCGGTAGCGCTCGCTCTGGTCGGGCCGGTACGTGTTTTGGCCGGCGCTGGCTCGGGCAAGACGCGGGCGATCACGCACCGCATTGCCTACGGTGTCGAGACGGGAGTTTTCACTCCGGAAAAGGTGCTCGCCCTGTCCTTTACGGTGAAAGCCGCGGGGGAAATGCGTGCGCGGCTCAGTGAACTTGGAATCGATGGTGTGGCCTGTCGGACATTTCACTCGGCCGCCCTTCGACAGCTCTCACATTTCTGGCCCGACCTCATCGGCGGAGACCTGCCGAAAATTCTTCATTCCAAGGCCGCAACTCTCAAACGAGCCGCTGCTCAGTTGAATATCCGGGCGTCGGACGAATTGTTGCGCGGGATTGCCGCTGAGATTGAGTGGCGCAAGGTTCGGTTACTTTCGCGCGACCAGTATGTTGCGTCCTTGGAATCGCGCCCGTTGCCCAGTGGACTTTCCCGAGATTCCGCACTCAATCTGATTGATCGGTACGAGGAGCTCAAGGACGAACAGCGAAACCTCGATTTCGAGGACATTCTCATTGCCACACTCGGGATGATCAATTCCGAGAAATGGGTGGCGAATCGAATCCAAGAGCAGTATCGATTTTTCGTCGTCGACGAGTATCAGGACGTGTCGCCCGTCCAACGTGCTCTGCTCGACGCATGGCGCGGTAAGCACGCCGAAGTCTGCGTCGTCGGAGACCCGAACCAGACCGTGTTCGGTTTCGCGGGGGCATCGGACGAGCACCTCATGCGTTTCGAATCAGAATTTCCGGGCGCGACGACTATCGAACTCGACCGCAACTATCGGTCGACGCCGGAAATCGTTCGACTCGCGAATTCCACGGTGCCGAATTCGCCGCTCGAACTGACCGCGGTGCGGGATTCCGGCCCGCCGCCTCGCGTCATCGTGGCACCAACGGACGAGGACGAAGCACGTGCAGTTGGCGAGTCCATCCGCGCGGCAATTGACGTCGGCACCGATCCGTCCGAAATTGCGGTTTTGTACCGCATCAATGCGCAGGCCATTTTGCTTGAACAGGTTCTCGGTGAGATGTCTATTCCGTTTCGGGTGCGTGGCGGGCGATTCTTCGACGAGCCCGTGGTCACGCGCGCCCTTGTTCTGGTTCGTGGCCGGCTTCAAACCGATCCCGACGCGAATGCCCGTGACACGATGGCTCTCCTCCTTCGCGAGGACCTCGGTTGGCTCTCCAAACCCCCGGCCAATCCCGTCGAACGCCACTCGTGGAACATCATGTCGACGCTGGCGGCTATTGCGGAATCGCTTCCCCCGGAATCCACGGTTGCGGACCTCTCGGTCGAACTGAAACGCCGCGCGGAAAATGAAATTGAGCCCACCGTGTCGGCGGTGACACTGTCGACCGTTCACAATGCCAAGGGGCTCGAATGGGACACCGTTTTCGTCATCGGCATGAGTGAAGGACTGTTTCCGTTCTCGTACGCGATGGGAGAGGGTCCGATTAACGAAGAGCGACGACTGGCGTACGTCGCGTTTACTCGTGCCGGTCGAGCTGTGACGCTGAGCTGGGCTCAACGGAACACGGCGTCGGGCTCGCTTCGCACCCGCAGTCGTTTCATTCCCGACTATCTGGAATGACCCGACATCCGCATCGCGGATGAATCGCGTGCGGAGAAACGGCTCGGGTGAAGGTCGTGCGGTCGATTCGCACGGAATACCCACCGCCCATTGGAAACATCCCAAGGGATTCGGCGGCGGCGTGAACCGCAAGGCTCGGGATGTCCGCGGAGGCGTGCCGTCGCCACACCTGTGGAGCAACCGCCGACCACGCGGGATCACTATCGATGTGGGCAAGTTCGACACAGCGGATACACGCGGTCTGGCCTGGCACGACGACCGGCCCAACTCGAACACTTGACTCACCGAACACAATCGCGCAGTGGGTGATGTCCCGACCGAGCCAGGGTTGGATGTCCATCGGCGACACCACGAAATGGCTGACGAGCAACACAAAATCAACCGTCGACGCATCAACATCGGAACTTGCGCCAGCGACCGTGATGGATTGCGATGCCCCCGCCCATGTGCGTGCGATGGTCTCGGTTGCCGGGGCGATTCCAATGACGGCAGTTCTGGGCAGCACGGTGGGGTGGGGACTATCAAACACTGGGCCACACGACGCAATCAGCCGCCGAGCCGCGTCCTCGCCCCCGACAATTGAGGCCAGCCGACTCAGGCTCGTTCCACGAACCAGTTCGGCGACCCCGCGTGCGCCCGCGAAATCGAGAGGTCCTAACCGCGTCACTTCGGGATCGAGTCCCAATTGGACAGTGTCGGAATCGCGCCACACGACGGGGATTGACGGATCGATTCGGCGGAACATCAGGGCATCTTCTCACGCCGCCTGGAGCCAGGTCAGGTGCCGTCCACAGCCTCGTCGTCGTCAAGCAACTTGCGAATCGCGTCGTCCATGGCGTCCGGCGCGGGGCTCGGTCCCGTCAGTCGTGCAACGAGTGCGGTCGGATCGTCGATGTCTGCGCTCGTGGGCAAAACGTCGGGGTGGTCCCACAGCCCGTCACGTGTCTCGTGGGTAACCGCAGCATCGACCGCCCTCCACATTGCGGCGGCATCTCGAAGGCGCCGTGGCCTGGCATCCAGTCCGATGAGTCCTGCAAGCGCCTTTTCGCCGGGTCGTCCGACGGCACGGTTGCGTCGAATCATTTCCGCGATGGCATTTCGGCTGGGAAGTCGATGGGCTGCTGCATCGGCGACGACATCCACCCATCCCTCGATCAAGGCCAAGAGTGTTTCGATTCGACCGAGCGCAACCAGTTGCTCGTCTGACTTCGGCGGGATGAGCGAGCCATCGCTCACAAGGCGGCGCAACGCTTCGGCGTCGGACAAATCGACATCGCGCATTGCGTCGCGAATGCTTTCGGCGTTGATCGCGATGCCGTTCGCGTAATCGGTGATGCTTGCGATAAGTCCGAGCTTGAGCCATCGGGAGTGCTTGAACAGTCGAGCGTGTGCTATTTCGCGAATCGCCAGGTACAGCATTACGTCGTCTAACGGAATATCGAGTCCCTGCGAGAATGCTTCGACATTCTGCGGAACAATGACCGCCCGAAGTTCGTGTTCGAGAGAACCATCAAGCAGGGGGATGCCGATGTCGCCTCCAGACAAGACCTCGCCCGAGAGCTGGCCGATAATCTGACCCAGCTGTAGCGAAAAGAGCGTCCCGCCCAGTCGACGAAGTGCCGCGAACGCGCCAGCCGCCGCGGACGATTCTTCTTCGGGAATACTGTCGCCGAGTGCACGCTCGCCGGCCGTGGAAATTGACCGGGCGACGGGTTCAGAAATTTGAATCCACACGGGGATGGTTGCCCGCGACCATTCGGCTCGGGTCATCGTCGTTGGAGTTGTTGTCAGTGGCGAGATCGCCGTTGCTTCGTCCAGCCACAGGGTCGCGAGATTCAGTGCGTTGTCCGCGGACGTGATTGTTGATGGGGCCACGGTCGCGGCGTCGGAATTAGCCACTCGCGTCGCGGTGTCGCGAACCATCTGTTCGGTGATTCCCTCATTGCCATTCGAGAGCGCCTGTTGCAACTGGGACAACATCTTTTCGATTGTGGCGGCGTCCCCGGGAAGTCCCGCTGCTTTGGCGAGCTCGGCGATGTCGAAGTGTTCGCCACTCTCGAGAAACTTTCTCAGCATCTCTTCGAACCCTTCGGGGGTGTCGTCAGCCATGAGTCAACCGTACCCCTTCGAAGTTTGACCTAGTGTTTAAGTCGTGACCGAAAACGACCAGACAATCACCCCTCAACGAGCACGCTCGATGCGCACGCGTCGGGGAATTGGACTGCTGTCCCTCGCGGTGGCCGGAACTCTCGCGCTCGCTTGGGTTCCCGCGCCGTATGTGATCGAAACCCCCGGTCCGGTCTACAACACCTTGGGTTCGGTGGAGGATTCGAGCGGAAAGACCACACCGTTCATTTCCGTCACGGGTACAACGACATATCCGACGTCCGGTGAACTGTCGATGTTGACGGTGTATGCGTCCGGGTCCCCCGAGGGGCACCCGTCATGGCTCGAAGTCGTGTCGGCATGGCTTCGTCCCGACTCGGCGGTGATCCCCATGGACGTGATGTTTCCCGTGGGAACAACGCACGCGGATTCGGTCGCGGCCGCAAAGGTCCAGATGGACAATTCGCAACAAGAAGCAGTTGCCGCCGCGCTCACGAATCAGGGAATCCCGTTTGAATCCAAGGTTGTCGTTGCCGAGACAACAGAAGGGTATCCCGCCGCCGATGTCGTCAAGGTTGACGACGTCATCTTGTCGGCGAACGGAATCCCGATTCACAATGTGTCCGACCTCCGTGCCGTGATCAAAGATGCCGGTATCGGAAATTCCGTCGAGCTGGTGGTCGATCGCGCGGGCATCGAAACGACATTGTCGGTCGGGATTGTCGCCTCGAAACAAGACGGAACCACTCCCGTTATCGGAATTCTGTGCGGTGGGAAGTACACCTTTCCGTTCTCGGTAGAAATCAAACTCTCGGATGTCGGCGGATCGAGTGCGGGAATGATGTTCGCCCTCGGGATCATCGACACCCTCACTCCGGGTTCGCTGAACGGCGGCGCCAATGTCGCGGGAACGGGTGAAATCACCGCGGACGGACTCGTTGGCCCGATCGGCGGAATCGTCCAAAAGGCCTACGGCGCCCGAGACTCGGGTGCGAGGTGGCTTCTTGTCCCTAAGGACAACTGTGCGGACCTGGTCGGGCACGTCCCGGACGGTCTTCGTGAGGTCTCGGTCTCGACCTTGGATGATGCTCTCGCGGCATTGCATGCGATTGCGACGCATTCGGGGACGACCGCACTGCCGCATTGCTCGGCCGGCTGACCCAGTTGTCGCCATGGGTAGACTTTTCCTGACAAAGGAGTTCCGCCCGTGACCGTTCCCTCTTCACTTCGCCGACGTTCCCCACTCGTCATTACCATCGCTGTGGTCCTCGCGCTGCTTGCTGCCTTCGTTACCTTCTCGGGTGTCTGGGTCGACGTCTTGTGGTTCCAGCAGGTCGGATTCACCGAGGTTCTCTACACCCAGTGGATTGCGCTCGGGTCAATTGGCGCAGCCGCTTTTGTGCTCATGGCGATACCGATGTGGCTGAGCATGACGATTGCCTATCGCACTCGCCCGCTCACGGTCCGATTGTCGGAAGGTGCAGAACGGTATCGCGACGCGGTCGAACCGATGCGCAAATTCATCATGAACATCGGCCCGATTGTGGTCGGATTTCTCGCGGCGTTCGCTGCAGCCAACCAGTGGCCGACCGTATTGCAGTGGTTGAACAAGACATCGTTCGGAAAGACCGACCCCCAATTCCACCTCGACGTCTCGTTTTACGTCTATGACCTGCCGTTTTATCAACTCGTCACGTCGCAGATTGAGTCCGCTCTTCTCGTTGCGCTTTTGACCGGCGCCGCGGCCGGTTTCGTTTACGGTGGTGTTCGTATTTCGGCGAATCGCGAGGTCATCGTCTCGAAAGCGTTCCGCATTCAGATCGCCATCCTCGGCGCGATGTACGTCGCGGTTCAAGCAGCGAATCTGTGGCTCGATCAATACGCAACCGTCGTGTCTCCGTCGGAGGGATTCCTTGCGTCCGGTGCTGGATTCACCGAGGCAACGGCGACAATCCCTGGGCACCAGATACTTGCGGGAATCGCTATTCTCGTCGCAATCTTCTTCCTTGTCACCGCGTTCGTCGGCCGGTGGCGCCTTCCCCTCGTCGGTGGCGCAATGCTCATCGTCGCCTCGATCGTGATCGGTGGGGTCTACCCCTGGATTGTTCAGCGATTCCAGGTCGACCCGAGCGCTCGAACTCTCGAAGCGGAATACATCCAGCGCAACATCGACGGAACACGCGCAGGGTTCGGGTTGGACTCGATCAAGGAGGTCGTGTACGACGCGACAACCGTTGCCGAGCCAGGCGCACTTCGCGCGGATGCGGAAACAACGGCGCACATTCGAATCATCGACCCCGGTCTCGTGTCGGACGCATTCGCTCAACTCGAACAGTTCCGTCAGTACTACAAGTTTCCAACTCACCTTGATGTTGACCGATATTCCATCGACGGAAAGTCCCAGGACACGGTTCTCGCGTTGCGTGAGTTGAACCTCAACGGGCAGTCCTCCACGAGTTGGTACAACGATCACGTCGTGTACACACACGGGTATGGGATTGTGGCGGCCTACGGAAACGAACGAAACCTCGATGGGCAGCCGACCTTCCTCGAATCGGGGATTCCCGTGACCGGTGCGCTCGGGACGTACGAGCCACGAATCTATTTCGGCGAGACCTCACCGGACTATTCGATTGTCGGGGCAAAGGGTGCGAACGGCCCACTGGAACTCGACTATCCATCCGCTTCTTCTGAATCGGAGGCGGGAAACGCGAAATTCACGTTCGACGGCAATGGTGGCCCGAAGCTCGACAACTTTTTCACGCGACTCGTTTACGCGATGCATTTCCAATCGGAACAGTTCCTGTTGACGGACGCAATCACCAATGACTCGCAGATTCTCTATGACCGCAACCCGCTCGTTCGTGTCAACAAGGTCGCTCCGTATCTGACCTTGGACAATGACCCGTATCCCGCTGTGGTCGACGGGCGAGTGGTCTGGATCGTCGATGGGTACACGACCACCGACCGTTACCCGTACTCGACCGAGGTAAACATCGGCGATGCGATCCTCGACACCTACACGAAGTCGGCGACGTTCCCGAGTGGCCCGGCGAATTACATGCGTAACTCGGTCAAAGCGACGGTTGATGCCTATGACGGCTCCGTCACACTCTACGAATGGGACACGAACGATCCGATTCTCACAACCTGGACAAAGATTTTCCCCGCAACTGTGAAATCGGCAAAGGACATGAGCGAGTCGCTGCTCGCCCACGTTCGGTACCCGTCCGATTTGTTCAAGGTTCAGCGCCAGGTTCTCGGGTCGTATCACGTGACCGATCCGGGGACGTTCTACTCCTCGGAAGACACGTGGGTTACCCCCAACGATCCCGTGTCCGCGAAGGAAAGCCCGACACTGCAGCCACCGTATTACTTGACGATGCAGATGCCCGGCGCGGACAAGCCTGCGTTCTCGCTCTATTCGACGTTCATTCCGCAGGCGACGGGTGCGAATTCCCGCAACGTGCTCTATGGGTACCTGTCTGCTAACTCGGATTACGGCCCCGACTATGGAAAGCTCACGCTGCTCACGCTTCCGAAACAGACGACGATTCCCGGGCCGGGTCAGGTTCAGGCCCAGTTCGACTCGAACGCTACGGTCAGCCAGCAGCTCAACCTCTTACGTCAGGGACAGACCAGTGTCATCCCCGGGAACCTGCTGACCCTTCCCGTTGGTGGCGGGCTTCTCTATGTCCAACCGGTGTACGTCCGATCGACAGGCGAAACGTCCTACCCCCTTCTGCGAAAGATTCTCGTGTCATTCGGAGACTCCATCGCCTTCGAAGACACGCTCAGTCAAGCGCTCGACACGCTCTTCGGTGGCAACGCCGGTGTTGAGCCGGGAACGCCGGGAACTCCGACGGATCCGGGAACACCCAACGCCAATGTTCCGCCCAAACTTGCGGCGGCGCTCAACGAGGCTCGCCAAGCGCTCATCGACCGCGCGGCAGCGTACAAGGCGAATGACCTGGTCGCTGCAGCAGAGGCGGACAAGAAATTGCAAGCCGCACTGCAAAAGGCGTACGAGCTCTCGCGCTGACCCAATTTCGTCGGCTAAACCCGCCGTGATAGAGTTGACCCTTGTGACGCGGGGTGGAGCAGTTCGGTAGCTCGCCGGGCTCATAACCCGGAGGTCGTAGGTTCAAATCCTGCCCCCGCAACCAAGAAAAGCGGTCCCGAATTCGTTCGGGGCCGCTTTCGTTTGCCCGGAATGCCCCGCGCTAGGCTGAAATTATGGAGAACCTGAACGTTGCGATTGTGCAGTTCTCGCCGTCGGATGACGCAGCGGACAACCGCGAGGTGATTCGCGAAGCGTTCGACGCCCTCGACAATCCCGACCTCATCGTGCTTCCCGAGTATTCCGCGTGGTTCCATAAGGACACATCGCGATGGCAGGAGGGCGCTGAGCCGATGGATGGCCGATTCGTCCAGTTCCTCGCCGAAAGCGCGAGACGGTGTGATGCGGCCATCATCGCCGGGTTTCTGGTCGAAGATGCCGGCTCGATCACCAACACCGCCGTGGCCGTCACTGGTGAAGGGCTTGTCGGTCGCTACGACAAGGTGCATTTGTATGACGCGTTCGGTGCGTTGGAATCCGCGGTGATCACCGCAGGAGACCCGGCCGCACCGCCGCTCATCGTCAACGTCAAGGGGTGGTCGATTGGGGTACAGACCTGTTATGACCTGCGTTTTCCGGAGTCTTCGAGGCGACTCGTCGATGCCGGGGCAACCGTCCTCGCGATTCCGTCCGATTGGGTCCCCGGTCCGCTCAAGTCAGAACACTGGCGAACGATGTTGGCGGCTCGCGCGATTGAAAATGTGTCGTGGGTCGTTGCGGCGAATCACGCCGAAGCAACCGGCATCGGTGAGTCGATGATCATCGACCCACTCGGCGTCATTGTGGCCGAAGCGGGGACGGGTGAGGCAATTCGTAAGGCGACACTCGATGCGGATGCCGTGCTTTCGGCTCGGCAAACTAACCCGGCACTGCGGAACCGCCGGTACGGAGTGCAGCCGCTCTAACTGGGGATAACCACGAAGGTCGTTTCCCGAGGCGTGCGACCATCGCACCATGCGTTGTGCCCTCAGCTTGTTTGTTGTCGTTCTCCTCGCGGGGTGCGGCGAAACGCCGCTTCCACCCACGACATCGACCGCACCGACGGCAGACCCCAGTGTGCTCGTGGCGGATGCCGATGCGCTCGTTCCCGTCGCACTCACTCGATACGTTGACCTCACCAACGCCATTCTGTCCGGCTCGCAGGACGTCGATGCGATGAGGACAATCACGACACCCGAATGGAACACGGAAGAACAACAGGGATTTGCCGCTCTCGACGCGCTCGGTGGCGACGCCCCACGAGTCGAATTAACGAAGTGGGAAATCGAATCGCGGCGCGGAAGGCGCACGCTGGTTGACGTTCTGGTTGCGGCGTGTTTGGGTAGCCACGAGAGTCCGACCCGAGTGACCGTTCGGCTGGTTCCTCGGAGCGGCGACCTGGTTGTTGCCGAGATTGCTCCGTGGGAGGATTCGACGTGGTGCGCCGCTTCGCCATCGCTGTAGCAGCGGGGCTAATCCTTGGTGCTCCCGCTTTGTCTCCGGCAAGCGCCGTCTCTTGCACCGCCGCGCAAATTACGACCAGCACCTGTTCCGTCGGTGGCGGTACGACCGGCGACGGGGTGGATCTGTGGGGTAATGCGTCGTGGGGAGGCAGCGACCCCGGTGACGCCGACAGCGGTCCCGACGAATGCCCAATCGTTGTCAATGGGCAGTGTGAAGGAAGCTCTCCGCCGAAGGACGGATCCGGACCGACGTCTGTGCGCGATATCGAATCGTTCCGACCACGGCCGCCGCAGCAGTTTGTCGAGCCAGACGGATGGTCGATTCGCCACGTGCCGACCAACTTTTGGTCGAACGCGGCGACTCATGTGGTTTCGGGTCAACTGCTGGGGAATCCCGCGCATGTTCGGTTCACGCCGGTGCTGTACCGCCGTTATTTCGGCGACGGGCTTCGCACGACGACCACCCATCGGGGCGCGAGTCTGCAGGAACTCGGCCAATCGCCGTGGACCCGAACCCCGACGAGCCACTCGTACGACGATGCGGGGAACTATCGAGTCCGGCTCGTTGTCTGGTACACCGCGGAATTCCGCTTCGGAAACCAATACTGGCGTGATCTTGACGGAATGGTCACGGCCCGGGGAAACGACATCGAACTTTTGGTGGTGTCGACGGAAACCGTGCTCGTCGCACGGCAGTGCCGCACAGCAGCTGTCGGATGTGGCGCAACATAATTTGGGGAACGTTTAGGTTGCATTGGGCAATTCTTAGGTTTTCAGTCCATTCTTGACGTATGGAAAACGAGAACACCACCCCTCCCACACCGCGCGCACCGCGTGTCCGCAAACCGGCCGCTGTGGTTACCGCGCCTCCCGTCGTCGAAGCCGAGCCGCTGAGTGAACCACGAAAGCCTTTCCTCGTCGGAAACATCCCGGTCAAGACTGCTGCGGGAATCGCCGTCGTCGCTGGTGTGTTCGGTGGTGCGGCCGGTGTCGCGATCACGGGACTGACGGGCACGACTTTTCGGACGGTGGTTCAGCCGCAAACGGTGACCATTTCGGATTCGGCAAAGATGAATTCGGCGACCGCTGTCGCCGTCAAGGCGTTGCAATCTGTCGTCACCATCGAAGTGGGCGGAACCACCGCGGCGGGGTCGGGGTCTGGTGTTATCTATTCCGCAGACGGATACATCATCACCAACAACCACGTTGCAACCCTCGCGGGCGCTGAAAAGAACCCCACGATTCGGGTTACTCTCAGCGACGGGCGATTGTTCCCCGCGAAAATCGTCGGTACCGATCCGATCCTGGATATTGCGGTCCTCAAGATCGACGCGACCGGATTGGTCCCCATTGAGTTCGGATCGGCCGATTCAATCACCGTAGGAAGTGAAGTGATTGCGATTGGCGCACCACTCGGACTTCAGAACACCGTGACGGATGGCGTTGTTTCGGCGCTGAACCGATCCATTACCATCTCGAACAAGGCCAACGGGTTCAACTTCGATTTGCCCGGTGCGCAACAGTCACCGCTGGCACAAGACCTTTCGCTGCCCGTTATCCAGACCGATGCGTCCATCAACCCCGGTAATTCGGGCGGTGCGCTGTTGAATTCCGTTGGACAACTGGTCGGAATCAACGTTGCAATCGCCAGCAGTGGTTCATCCTCGGGGTCAATCGGTGTGGGCTTTGCCTTACCCGCAACGTTGGTTGAACGGGTCGCGTCCGATCTCATTTCATCCGGCTCAGCCCAGCACGGTCGAATCGGCGCAATGGTGAGCAAGGTCGCCGCAACGAGCGGTGTCATTGGTGCGGAAATTCAGGGTGTCGACGCGGGGTCTCCGGCCGAGGCCGCTGGACTGCAGAAGGGCGACATCGTCACTACGTTCAACGGAGTTCCCATCCGCGACGAAATCGACATCACTGCTCAAGTTCGGTCGCTTCGACCGGGTGACAAGGTCGGGTTTACCTACGTGCGTGGGGGAGTCTCTCACGACGGAACGGTAACGGTGGGGTCGCTCGAATAATGAGCCGCGCGTAAACTATTCGCATGACCTCCGAGAGCGACTCACCAGGCTCGACCGATGTTCTCGACCGCGAATTACAGGAGCTCCTCGAGAACGACGTCACGGACGACGGCGACCACGACAAGTTTTCGCACTACGTCCAGAAGGAAAAGATTCTTGAATCGGCCGTGACGGGGAAACCCGTTCGTGCGCTGTGCGGCAAGAAGTGGACACCCAACTCGAATCCCGATCGGTACCCGATCTGCCCTACCTGCCAAGAGATTTACGAGCGATTGCGGGACGAGTAATCGGTATGTCGGATTCGACCGCACTGTTTACCGATCGATACGAACTCACCATGATCGACGCGGCTCTGCGGGACGGGCACGCGGAGCGACGGTGCGTTTTCGAGGTCTTCTCTCGGCGTCTTCACGCGGGTCGCCGCTATGGTGTTTTTGCGGGAAGCGGCCGCCTCATCGACGCCATCGAGCAATTCCGTTTCACAGACGAAATCCTGAACTGGCTTACCGCGGAAAAAGTGGTGTCGCCCGCGACAATCGATTACCTGTCGACATATCAGTTCACCGGAGATGTCCGTGGATATCGCGAGGGCGAATTGTTCTTTGCCGGTTCGCCGGTCCTTGAAATCGAGGGAACGTTTGCCGAGGCCGTCATTCTCGAGACGCTCGTGTTGTCGATTCTCAATTACGACAGTGCGGTTGCAACGGCGGCGTCGCGCATGGTGACGGCCGCCGAGGGAAAACCGTTGATCGAGATGGGCTCGCGACGAACATCCGAGGCGAGTGGTGTGGCGGCGGCTCGAGCAGCCTTCATCGCGGGATTCGATGCGACCTCGAACCTCGAAGCCGGACGAACATGGGGTGTCCCCACTCGCGGCACGGCCGCTCATTCCTTCACGCTCCTCCACGACTCGGAGGAAGCCGCCTTCCGATCGCAGGTCGATGCGTTCGGCCCAGACACCACACTCTTGATTGACACATTCGACATCCCCACGGCAGTTGAAACGGCGGTTCGAGTTGCTGGCGGGAAACTGGGTGCGGTTCGAATCGATTCCGGTGACTTGCCGTCACTCGTTCGAAGCGTTCGCGCACAACTTGATGCGCTCGGGGCAACCGAAACCCGCATCGTCGTGACAAACGACCTCAACGAGAACACGATTGCGGCACTCCGTGGTTCGCCGGTGGACGTGTTTGGTGTGGGAACCGCGGTGGTGACGGGCTCGGGCGCGCCCGCCGCGGGAATGGTCTACAAACTCGTGGAACACCAGGACGACGCGGGCAACTGGGTCGCAGTGTCGAAACGCTCATCGGAAAAGCACAACCCCGCTGGGCGTAAGGATGCGACACGGCGTCTGGTCGATGGAGTGGCTACCGAAGAGATCGTCGATCTCGGCCCGAAGGATTCCGGCGCAGCGTCCGGCAGGGCACTAATTCACCCGATTGTCACCAACGGAGTTGCACGCGACGAGTACCGCGGAACCTCGGGTGTTCGGCTCGCGCGGGAACATCACGCCCACGCCCTGGCGGAACTGCCCGAAGAGGGTCGACGATTGTCGCCAGGTGACCCCGCCATCCCCACGGTCTTTCACTGACGTCAGTAGGCTAAAACCGTGAATCGGGACGCGAGTATCGGAATCATCGACAGTGGTGTCGGTGGTTTGACCGTCGCGCGGGCGATAATCGATCAACTCCCCGGAGAATCAATTCGCTACATCGGAGACACCGCTAACGGCCCGTACGGACCGTTGCCCATCGCCGAAGTGCGCGAACACGCTCTCGGACTTCTCGACCAGCTCGCGGAGCAGGGGGTCAAGTTGCTCGTGATTGCGTGCAACACTGCATCCGCCGCGATGTTCCGAGACGCCAAGGAACGGTTCGCCGACCGCCTTGGCATTCCGGTTGTCGAGGTTATTCAACCCGCGGTACGAACCGCTGTGGCACGCACTCGAACGAAACACATCGGTGTCATTGGCACGGTCGGAACAATCAAGTCTGGTGCGTACCAGGATTCGTTCGTCGCCGACCCAGAGATTCAGGTGACCGCAGTCGCGTGCCCGCGATTTGTCGAATTCGTTGAGGCGGGAATCACGAGTGGTGATGAGCTGTTCGCCGTCGCGAACGAGTATTTGGCTCCGTTGAAAGCGGCCCACGTCGACACGCTCCTGTTGGGATGCACCCACTACCCGCTGATCTCGGCGGCGATCCAGTACGTCATGGGCCCCGACGTGTCACTGGTGTCGAGCGATGACGCGACCGCGTATGACGTCTACCAGACCCTCGTTGAACACAATTTGCTCCGTACCTCGGTGACCCCGCCGGTTCATTCATTTGAGACGACGGGTAATGACCGTGAGCGATTCCGCCAGCTTGCGCATCGATTCCTCGGACTTGAAATCGACCGAGTCGACTCCTTTCCGACCAGCGCGATCACACTTCCCACCACCGCCGAATTGGAGAACACTGACTCATGACTCGTATCGACCAACGCACCAACGACGAACTCCGCCCCGTGACAATCGAACGAGGCTGGTCCGCGCAGGCGGAAGGTAGTGCGTTGATTTCCTTCGGCAACACGAAGGTCTTGTGTACGGCGTCATTCACCAACGGCGTCCCTCGGTGGATGGTCGGCAAGGGTAAGGGCTGGGTCACCGCCGAATACGCGATGTTGCCTCGCTCGACGAACGATCGCAACGATCGCGAAAGCGTGAAGGGTCGCATCGGGGGTCGTACTCACGAAATCTCGCGACTCATCGGACGAAGCCTGCGTGCGGTCGTTGACATGAAAGCGCTGGGGGAAAACACCATCGTCATCGACTGTGACGTGTTGCAAGCCGATGGCGGAACGCGAACGGCGGCCATTACGGGCGCATACATCGCGCTTCACGACGCGATTGAATGGGGACGTGCCAAGGGATTCATTGGAAAGAACGCCGTTGCGTTGATGGATTCGGTTGCCGCGGTGAGCGTCGGAATCATCGATGGAACCCCGATGCTGGATCTTCAGTACACCGAGGACGTGCGGGCAGAGACGGACATGAATGTTGTCGCCACGGGCCGCGGCCTTTTTGTTGAGGTTCAAGGAACTGCGGAAGGCGCTCCATTCGACAAGTCCGAACTCGACGCCCTGCTCGAGCTCGCGACGAACGGAACGGCACGGCTTACCGAAATTCAGGCGGCCACGCTGGCGGTGTCGAGTTGATGAATTCGGTTGTCATCGCGACGCACAACGCTCATAAATTTGCCGAAATCTGCGAGACACTTCGCGCTCTCATTGGTCCGGGAATCGAACTGACGCAGACCGACGGCAAGGAACCCGTCGAAGACGGTGGCACTTTCGAAGAGAACGCGCTCATCAAAGCGCGCGCGGCGTTCCGACACTCCGGCCTGCCGTCTCTCGCTGACGACTCTGGAATCTGCGTCGACGCACTCGACGGGGCTCCGGGAATCTTCTCGTCGCGATACTCCGAGGAGGGGACCGACGCGGCGAACCGCGCGAAACTCCTGACCGAGTTGAAGGGCGCCACCAAGCGTTCCGCGACGTTCGTCTGCGCAGTCGCGTTTGTCACGAAAGATGGCGAGCGCGTTGTTCGGGCCGAGTGGCCAGGCACGATCCGTGCCGTTGCCAAGGGTACGGGTGGATTTGGATACGACCCGATTTTCGCGCCGAAGGGCTTCACCGGAACCGCTGCGGAGATGACGTCGTTGGAAAAGGCATCGTTTAGCCACCGTGCGCGCGCACTGGGACTCATCGCCCCCGCGATTAACCGCTACCACCAGTCGAAGAACTAGCATGGCGGTTCGGCCGAACCGCGTCGCGCTGGTGTCACTATTGGGGCCAGCGTTTGTTGCCGGTGTGGCGTATCTTGACCCCGGGAACGTTGCAGCGAACATCACCGCCGGCGCGCAATTGGGATTCCTGTTGGTGTGGGTGGTCGTTGCGAGCAACGTCATCGCGTGGCTCGTTCAGTATTTGTCGGCCAGCCTGGGGATTGTGACGGGCAAGAGCCTCCCCGAAGTCATGGGGTCGAGAATCACCTCGCGCGTAGGACGCCTCGCGTATTGGGTTCAGGGTGAATTGATTGCCATGGCGACCGACGTGGCCGAAGTCGTCGGCGGCGCGATCGCGCTCTTTCTCTTGTGGGGCGTTCCGCTCTGGGCGGGTGGCCTCATCATCGGCGTCGTCTCAATCGCACTTCTCGGTGTGCACGGCAGATTCGGCGCAAAGCCCTTTGAGAGACTCATCGTGTTATTCCTCGTTGTCATCGCTGTTGGGTTCGGTGCGAGTGTGTGGGGTCACCCGGTCGATTTTGCGTCATTCACCGCCGGGATGGTTCCGCGACTTCGCGGGTTCGATTCCTTGATCCTTGCCGCCGCCATTCTGGGTGCGACTGTCATGCCCCATGCGATCTACGCGCACTCGGGCTTCGCTCGTGACCGAGTGGGTGTCGAGAAGGGCGTGCCGCTGCGTCGACTGAGGGCCGCTACTCGAATCGACGTGACGCTTGCTTTGTTGTTTGCCGGTGCGGTCAATGTGGTGCTGCTCGTCATCGGCGCAACCGTCTTGCGCGGCCAACCGGGTACCGACACACTCAATGGCGCGTTCGCTGCACTGGGGACACTCTCGGGTTTCGTGGTCGCGACGCTGTTTGCCATCGCACTACTCGCGTCATCACTAGCATCGACCGCTGTCGGAGCGTATGCGGGTGCCGAGATCATGCACGGGTTGATTCGCCGAACGATTCGACCGCTGGTGCGTCGAACAATCACGGTCGTTCCCGCCGTAATCATCCTGATTCTCGGAGTCGAGCCGACCGCGGCCCTCATCTTTTCCCAGGTCGTCCTGAGCTGGGGGATTCCGTTCGCGTTGATCCCCCTCATCGTGGTCACGGGCGATCGCGACATTATGGGCGAACACCGATCCCATGGGATCGTGCGGGCGTTGGCGGGAGTCGCGACCGCGCTCGTCATAGTCATCAACGCGGGTCTGGTTGTGTTGACCCTCGGGGTCTGATCTAGTCGGATCCTTCGTCGCGAATTTCGCGACGCTCACGCCACCAGTGGATACCAATCGACAACACGCTGATTCCGACGACGCCGAGCAACACGAGGTCGATGTATTTCACGACGAGGTCGGCGACACCGGGAATGTGCGCAACAGCCCATCCCGCGACGGGAAGGATTCCGGCCCAGAGGAACGCGCCGAGCGCATTGAAGAGCGTGAAGGTGGCACGGTTCATTTTGCCGATTCCCGCGGCGACCGGCAGGAGTGTTCGCACGATGGGAACATATTGGCCCAGGGTCAGCGACAGCGGCCCCCAACGGTGAAAGAATTTTTCGGTTCGTTCGACGCTCTTGTGTGAGAGCAAACCGCCCTCTTGGCGAGTGAAAACAGCCGGTCCTCCGACCTTTCCGATTTGGTACCCCAATTGATTCCCCAAAACGGAGCAGGCAAAAATTATCGCGGCAACAACGCCGATTGGTTGGGGAATGGTGCCGGTGTAGGTGAGGACACCCGCGATGATCAGCAACGTATCGCCCGGAAGCATGAACCCGATGAGGAGCCCCGTCTCGATGAAAACGATGGCACCGACGATCAGCAGCCCCCAGTTTCCCGCGCTTTCAATGAGTGCAGCAGGGTCGAACAGTCCGGCGGCGCTGATCATGTCGTTCCTCTCGATTGTGCGGGTGGAGGGACTCGAACCCACACGCCGAAGCACAGGAACCTAAATCCTGCGTGTCTACCAATTTCACCACACCCGCAATATTTCCCAGTGTATCGGGCAGTTTATTGTGGCGTAGAGTGTCATTGTTCGGTGCCTAATAGGTAGAGAACTACAGGTAATTCGGTCGGTTGGGCATTGGCGCTCACCGGTGAAAGGAAATAGCAGCGTGCGTTCAGAAAAAGACATCCTGGCATCCGTTCCAACCCAGTTGTTTATCGGTGGTGAATGGGTCGACGCAGAGGGCGGAAAGACGCTGACCGTATCTGACCCCGCAACGGGCTCACACCTCGCGACCATCGCCAACGCGTCTGAGGGCGATGCACAGAAGGCGATTGACGCCGCTGCTGCTGTTCAGGAATCGTGGGGGAACACCGCACCACGTGTCCGCGGCGAAATTTTGCGCAAGGCGTGGGAATTGCTCATCGAGCGTCGCGACGACTTCGCGCTATTGATGACGATGGAAATGGGCAAGCCGTTCGCCGAGGCACAGGGTGAGGTCACCTACGGTGGCGAATTCCTTCGCTGGTTCTCGGAGGAGGCGGTCCGGATTAACGGCCGATACGGATCAAACCCCGAAGGCACCGGAACGATGATTGTGTCCAAGCGACCGGTCGGCCCGTCTTTCCTCATTACCCCCTGGAACTTCCCATTGGCTATGGCGACCCGCAAGATCGCCCCCGCGATCGCGGCGGGTTGCACCTCCATCATCAAGCCGGCCGAGCTCACGCCACTCACGACGCTCGCGTTCGCCGCTCTTCTCGAAGAAGTCGGTGTCCCCAAGGGCGTGGTCAATGTGATCACGACGAGTCGTTCGCGCGATGTCTCGCCCGTCATCATTCAGGACTCACGACTTCGCAAGATCTCGTTCACCGGCTCGACTCAGGTCGGAAAGGTCTTGCTCACGCAAGCATCAAACAATGTCCTCCGCACGTCCATGGAGCTCGGAGGAAACGCACCGTTCATCGTGTTCGATGACGCCGACCTCGACAAGGCGGTCGACGGTGTGATGATTGCCAAGTTCCGCAACATCGGCCAGGCGTGCACGGCGGCAAACCGCATTTTCGTGCAGAAGGGTGTTGCCGCGAAATTCTCGACGAAGGTTGCAGAGCGCGTTGCCGCGATGAAGATTGGTCGTGGAACGGAAGACGGCGTGACAATCGGACCACTCATTGACGAGAACGCTGTCGTATCGAGCCAGGCGTTCGTTGACGACGCCGTCGCTCTGGGTGGGACCGTCCTGACGGGTGGTAATCGAGTCGATGGACCGGGAACGTTCTTCCAGCCGACCGTCATTTCGAATGTCCACGCTGACACCCGCTTCATGAGCGAAGAAATCTTTGGCCCAATTCTTGGTGTGATCGAATTCGAGACCGAAGACGAGGTCATTCGCATGGCGAACGACACCGAATACGGTCTCATCTCGTACGCCTTCACTAACGACCTGCACCGCGGACAGCGCCTCATCGAGAAACTGGAAACGGGAATGATGGGATTGAACACTGGCCTGGTGTCGAATGCCGCGGGACCGTTCGGTGGCGTCAAGCAGTCGGGTGTTGGCCGTGAAGGCTCGAGCGAGGGTATCGAGGAATACCTCACGACGAAGTACACGTTCCTTCCCAACGCCTAGCCCTGTGGACAATCCCCGCGCCTGAAACGCGCGTGGATAGACGATGGGGTAATGCCCTCCGCTGACTGGCTGATCGATCGGGTTCGGCGCGCCGTGCTATCCGGTGAAGACGTCGACTCCGCAATTTCGGTCGAGGTTCGTCGCGCAAACGAACGCGCACTGGCCGACGCGGTGGCAACCGAATTTCACGAGAACGACGTCGCTCACCACGTCACGGGGTTTGGGGTCATTCAGCCATTCCTGGACGATCCAACGGTCGAAGAAGTCTGGGTCAATGACGATCGCGCGGTGTTTATCGCCCGAGGAGGTCGAAACGA